>Ga0209174_10000113_pt1 | contig 61618 bp, 49 predicted proteins | sample JI91814BDNA_FD_187505 | JGI IMG/M metagenome (GOLD analysis project Ga0209174, IMG submission 187505) | Wastewater effluent complex algal communities from Wisconsin, to seasonally profile nutrient transformation and Carbon sequestration -... | ecosystem: Engineered > WWTP > Effluent > Algae...
GCTCTATTTTCTTAAATTGTTCCCTGCTTATGTCACTTGGGTATGGCTTGCGCATTTAAAATCCATTTTTCATCATCTTATATGCGCTTGAGTTTAACTCATATTAAAAAGATTTTAAACAGGTTCTTAGAACTTTCGAAAGAGATATTTCAAAAACATTCTACTTCATCAACATTTTACGTACTTATGGCAAAATTAATGCAAGGCATTTTGGATTGTAGACTTATTCCCGGACTGAAAAAAATCTATCAAAATTCTGAGTCTACATTTATTGATAGTGATTTGACGGAATGTGCAATTAATAGTATAGGAACCACGCCAAAGATTACTTTAATGGTTGTTGGTTTAAATCACTTGATTCCTATAGGGGCCTCTATTTTAAAAAACGATACAGCTTCAGTAATAATGTTAGATCATTCTTTTGCGAACCCGCTAGATTTTGTCGGTGTTCAAAGAAATATCATTGAAATGACAAGAAAGCTTTGTTTTTCACCCGATAAAAAAGTAAAGATAAGAAATAAACTTTAAGTGCATTCGCACGCTTATTAAATATGTCGCCACAAATATACATATAAAATATCTATATTTAACGTATAGCTATGCATAGATAAAAGTGTATTATCACGTGAAGCTGTGGCGGGTAAGATTTAGATGGCACAGAAACATCAAGAAATGGCTCTTAATTCCATTTTAGAACGAATGGAAAGGCAGATTTCTCGTGCCGAGCAAACAGATCTGCTACGCTCCTTGCCTGGTATGTCATCAGCATTGAATCAAAAACAAGTTGTGCAAATTTTAGCTGCTGGATTTAAAAAACTACAAGATGAAAAAACCAGACAACGATTATTAAATTTGCAGCCAGGCGAAAGTATAACGTTCAAACGTCCCGCTAAATATTTTAGTAATGATATGCGTACATATACGTTTACTTATACAGGAAACGAATATATGTTTTCTGTGGCGGTTAAAAATAAGCTAAGTAGTGATTTTGGCAACAAAAAAAGAAAAGATATAGAATTTTATAGTAATTGGTTTGGGACTTTTAAACCAGCAATACGTTTGGATTCCACACAACCAGCGTTGATTATAGAGCATACTGGTGAGCATTGGCCAGAACTAATGAGTGACGTACATAAGGATTACGACCGTCATCAAAAAATTGCGGCAAAGAGTAAGTATTTTGTGCCATTTATTGGTCTTGAAGAAAAGAAAGCCAAAGATCCAGAGAAGAAAAAAATGGTTTTGCGACAACCATTTTATACAAAAAATTTACAACAATTGATTCATGATCCAAACTTTGGACCTCAGGAAAGATTACGTTGTATGCGACAATTAATTGAGGCCATTAAAACATTGCATGCTAACCACTGGGAATATAGTGATTTGCGTACAGAAAACATTTATTTTGACGACAAAGGCGATATAAAAATCCTCAATTTATCTAGCGTACGTAATTTTGGTGATGATATGAAAGTGGATGTTGTTGCAGATGAATTCACACCTGATTGGATATTAGTGAAACAATATCTAGCGCATAAATATGGTGAAAAATTTTATAATGCTGCTTTCCATAGTGGAATTGATTATGATCTATTGCGCAAAAATTGGAAAACAGACATTGGCAATCTTGTGCAGAATTATAATGCCTACTTTGTAACAAATAAAGACAAGATGTCAGAAATGCAACAGTCACATTTATATAAGAGAATAATGCGCCTAACAAAAATTCGTGATTGTAGTGATGCCGAAAAATCAGCACATATTGGCAAATTAAGTGAAAAGATATGTGGTGAAAGAGATATTTATGCTTTGGGTTGCATCATGGAGGAACTATGCCATGGTACTGCATTAGCCCCCCCCAATTTTATTGCCAATATGGTTGTTTCTGATCTATACAAAACTCCTAATATTGAGCAGGTGGCAAAAGATTTTGTTAAGTATTCTCAACAAGAAGAACCAAAACTTGCGATTACCAAACCACAGACGACAAAAGAATCTATTAATACCGTTGCCGATCTAATGGGTTTGGCTATTCGCAGTGTCAAAGATAAAAAAATCAATCATGGTTTGAGTAATTATCTTGGTAAAGATAATGCAGAAATAATCACAGATATGTTCGCTATAAAAGCACCGCGCTTAGCAGAAAAGCATGCTACTATAAATTCGTTAATTAAAGAAGTTAAAGCTAGTAAAAATAATAATCTTATTAAGAATATCTTATTATTAACTATGAATTTGTACAAACAACAGGTGCTACATGATGCAGCTAGTAAAAGCAAGAGTTGGGCATTGTTTACTAATTTGTATAATGCCTATAATATGCGTGGTATAAAACATGAGATAGCAGCAATTAAGAAGAAACTTTTAATTATGGACAGTGCAGATTTTAGTAGCGCGTATACGGACACTCGAAATAAGCGTCTTAAACGGTGATGTGAGGCATCTTTTCTTTAACAATATCCTGCGGAATTGATTATACAGCATTTCCCCAACTTATTTTTGTGGTAGAATAATAAATTAAGCCGCATTAAAGTTTGAAAAATGACTATAGAAATTACTAAATTTAGCCATGATGGACGCGGGGTGGCGCGGGATGCCGCTGGGAAAACCATATTTATTGATGGGGTATTACCTGGTGAGCGTGTTACATATGCCATTATTAAAAATAAACGTCGTTTTAGCGAAGCTAAAGTGCTAGATATTTTGGAGCCAGCGGCGCAAAGGGTCGTGCCTAAGTGCCCTCATTTTCTTTACTGTGGTGGTTGCGCGCAGCAACATATATCCACAGAAGCGCAATTAGCTGCGAAACAGCACAGTGTACTAGAGCAGTTGCAGCATTTTGGTGGAGCGCAACCAGCAAATATTTTACCGCCTTTAACTGGTCCAATTTGGGGCTATCGCAATAAGGCACGCTTGGGCGTGCGCTATGTGATCAAAAAAGAAAAAGTTTTGGTTGGCTTTAGAGAAAGACAATCTAATTATTTAGCGGATATTAATAGCTGTGCAATTCTACATCCCAAGATTGGTTTATTGATTGCGCCCCTAAGAGAATTATTGGCCGATTTAACCGTCTATCAAGAAATAGCGCAAATCGAGGTAGCCGTTGGTGATACTAAAATGGCGTTAATTTTACGTAATTTAGTGACATTGCCAGATGCTGACCAAGATAAATTAATTGATTTTGCGCGGTTGCATGATTTTGATTTGTATTTGCAGCCAGGTAATGCTGAGAGCGTCTATAAGGTGTGGCCGGCAGATAATCATCAGCGCTTATCTTATACCTTGCCGGCATACAATTTAACTATGGCTTTTCATCCATTAGATTTTACTCAAATTAACCCGGCATTAAATCGCGCCATGTTAGCGCAAGCTTTAGAGTTGTTGTCTTTAAATGCGCAAGATCGCGTGTTGGACTTATTTTGTGGTTTAGGCAATTTTTCACTGCCGATGGCGAGAGTAGCTCAGCATGTGACTGGGGTTGAAGGTTCTGCTAATATGGTCGAGCGTGCGTATGAAAATGCTCGCAACAATACCATTAGTAACGTTAGTTTTTATGCCGCTGATCTTACTTTAGAGCAGCAACAAGCTGTTTGGGCCCAACAATCTTATACTAAAGTTTTATTAGATCCACCGCGTTCTGGTGCAGCAGAGATTTTACCCTTGCTTGATAAGATGGGAATCGATATCATCTTATATGTGTCATGTAATCCAGCTACTCTAGCTAGAGATAGCGGGATTTTAACAAAGCAATATGGATATAAATTGCAAAATATAGGAATTATGGACATGTTCCCACACACAATGCACGTCGAGACCATGGCCTTATTTAAACGTTAAGGCATTATCATGGTAAAAGTGCGAGAAACTCATCCACTCCGCGACGATGGCACTATTGATGTCGATGCTTGGTTGCAAAAAACTTGTAGTCATCGCAGTATCGTCGAAAAAAAATTAATTCGGCAAGCTTGTGCATTGGTAGAACGTACGCCGTACTTATCTATAGGTTTGTTGATGGCGGTAATTTTGGAGGATTTAGGTTTAGATACCTCTTCGTTAATCGCAGGAATTGTCTATGAAAGTTATCATAATAATTTACTGAATGAACAGCAGATTACGACTAATTTGCCAGCGGATATCCTACCTTTATTGCACGGTGTACAAGAAATGGATTTGGTGCATGCCCGCAATCCATTAAAAAATAATAAAGAAATTGTTGCGCAGGATACCTTACATAATTTACGCAAAATGCTGTTAGCCGTAGTAGAAGATGTGCGGGTAGTATTAATTAAATTAGCCGCACATATGGCTGCCATGCGTTTGGCAGCAGATGCTGATATAGCCACAAAACAATTGTTGGCATTAGAGGCTAAAGAAATTTATGCGCCATTAGCTAACCGTTTAGGCATTGGGCAAATAAAATGGGAATTAGAAGATTACTCCTTTAGATTTTTAAACGGTGATTTGTATAAAAGTATTGCTAGATTATTAGATGAGAGGCGCATTGATCGCGAAAAATATATTGCTGATGTAAAAGAAGAGTTGATGGAGTCTCTAGAGCAACAAGACATACATGCTGATGTTTATGCGCGTGTTAAACATATTTACAGCATTTGGCGCAAGATGCAACGTAAAATGGTTGGCTATAACGAGATCTACGATGTTAGGGCTTTGCGTATTATTGTGCCGAGCATAAGTGACTGTTACGCGGCATTGGGTGTTGTGCATACTTTGTGGCAACATATTCCTAAAGAATTTGATGATTATATTGCCAATCCTAAAAATAATGGTTACAAATCGTTACATACTGCAGTGCTCGGTCCTTTTGGTAAAACCATTGAAGTACAAATCCGTACTCAGGAAATGCACGATCAGGCAGAATTAGGTGTCGCAGCGCATTGGCGTTATAAAGAAGGCAGTCAGCACGAGCCATATTACGAAAATAAATTAAATCAATTACGGCAAATTTTAAATTGGCAGGATGAATTAGTTTTAGATGGCGATGCCGTAGAAACCTTACGCACAGAATTTTTTGCGGATAGAGTGTATGTATTTACACCGCAAGGCGATGTTATAGATTTACCTAATGGCGCTACCGCCATTGATTTTGCTTATCACATTCATTCTTCAGTAGGTAATCGTTGTCGTGGTGCTAAACAAAATGGCAAAATGATTCCGCTAAACCAACCATTAATTAATGGTGCACAAGTAGAGATTTTAACCGCTAAAGAGGGCGGGCCGAGTCGAGATTGGTTAAATTCACATTTAAAATACATAGTAACTTCCAAAGCAAAAGCCAAGATACAGCAATGGTTTAAGCAACAAAATCGCCAACAGAATATTCACGATGGCCGGGATATGTTATTACGCGAATTAAAACGTTTGGGATTTGAGCACGTCAGCATTAAAGATCTAACTCACCATGTTGCGATGTGCAATAACGAGGAAGAGTTATTGGCTGGTTTGGGCAATGGCGATATTAAGATTTCGCAAGTGTTAGGGGCGTTGCAAAGGCTCAAGCACCCAGTACAAACAATTTTGCCAACAGTTGTACCAGCACAAGTAAAGGCATCGGAGCATGGTCCAAGCAAAAATAAAAAAGCAGAAATTGTTGTTGCTGGTATAGATAATTTGATCACCCACATGGCACGTTGTTGTAAACCTGAATCAGGCGATGAAATAATAGGTTACATTACTTTGGGTGAAGGCATATCCATCCATCGTAAAGACTGTATTAATATTTTACAAATTAGTGACAGCAAACGTGCGCGTTTAGTTGCGGTAGAATGGGGCCATAAGGTACGTAATAGCTATGCGGTAAATATAGTAATTAGTGCGTATAATCGTCGTGGCTTGGTGCGAGATATCTCCGCCGTGGTCTCGGCGGAAAAGGTTGATATTATCAGCATGGAAAGTGCTACGGATAAAGATGCCAATAAAGCGACTTTTAGGATTAATATTGAGGTGCCAAATATCGATAGTTTGGGGAGTGTTTTAGACAAGATCCAGGAGATACCCAATATCATAGATGTATATAGGGATGTCTTGTAATATATCTATATAGCTTCAATGCTGGGATGGTTTTAACCATTTTATTAGCTTTGATTTGAAGAGCTATTACACCTAAAATATAGGCAACCCTTAAACGTGGTAAAAGCATCTTATTGTTGGTCCCGAGACAAACAGGTAAAACTACCCTGGTCAAACAATTACCACATGATTTGTGTATAAATCTGATGCATCCAAACCTATTACAAAAATATGAAGCACAACCCAGCAGCTTTGATTAATGAAATTAAAGCTCTAAACAAGCTTTCGACTAAAAAGCCGACAGTAATCATTGATGAGATACAGAAAATTCCTAAGTGGATATATTAACTAAAAATTTGGTTAATGGTAGTCTACCAAAAATATTATCTATAGAATCAGAGGGTGAAACTATAGAACAGCAAAATGCCGTTGAAGAATTGTTAAGCTCATACGTAAATTTGTATATTGAAGAAGAGATACGTAAGGAGGCCTTAGTACGGAATGTTGGCAGTTTTACCAATTTTTTGAAATTAGCTTGTATTGAATCTGGCAATATAGTTAATTTTACCAAAATAAGTAACGAGATCGGTGTCTCACATCAAACCATCGCAGAGTATTATCGAATTTTAGAAGATTGTATGTTGGTAGAAAAAATACAACCTTTAACAACTAGTGTCACTAGAAAAAAATTAAGCAAATCGCCCAAATATATTCTATTTGATCTAGGTGTTAAACGTCTTGGCGCAGATGAGCCCTTTAACCCAGGTACTAAGCAATTGTCGGTATTATTTGAACAATTTATCGGTTTGGAGCTATGCAGAATTTTGCAACAGTTGAGTATACCAGCAAAGGTTTTGTTTTGGCGGTCCCACGATGGCCCTGAGGTTGACTATGTTATTGAATTGAATGGCGAATATTTACCAATAGAAATCAAATGGACTGATAAACCTAGTGCGGCAGACATTAAGCATTTATTGCTGTTTAGAGCAGAATATAATGTTCGTGGAGTATGCTACGTAATTTGTCGTTGTAACATGCCTATGCTGTTGGCTGATGATATCTTTGCTATGCCATGGCAAGAATTGCCTAAGATCATAGAGAAATTTTTGCAGATGCCTAATGCTCACTTATGATAAAAATTTTGTATTTGTTCCAATACTTGCTCTGGTGTTTCTGCGAAGCCAAACAGCTTTAAATTTTCTTCATCGATCATTTTTTCTTTTAGCAAAGTATTCACGAACCAATCCACTAACGGTTGCCAGAAACGTTGATGGACTAAAATTACTGGAATACGGCGAGTTTTTTTAGTTTGGATTAAGCTTAAAATTTCTGATAATTCGTCTAAGGTACCATAGCCACCTGGAATAGCTACGTAAGCAGATGCGTATTTTACAAACATGACTTTACGCGTAAAGAAGTGGCGGAAGCGTAATGAGATATCTTGGTATTTTGTACGTAGTACCTCCCCTGGTAAGACAATGTTCAAACCAACGCTAAAAGAGTTGCCTTGATATGCGCCCTTATTGCTGGCCTCCATAATACCGCTGCCGCCACCAGTAACTACAGAATAGCCAGAATTAGATAATAACTCAGCAATATCAGTTGCTAGCTTATAATATTCGGTGTCTGGTTTAGCGCGTGCGGAACCGAAAATACTTACCGATGGTTCTATGTGGACTAAACGTTCATACCCTTCAACAAATTCCGAAATCACTTGAAAGATTTTCCATGATTCGCGTGTGAGCATAGAATCATTGACTTCTGGGGTCACGGGGCGGGTGGTGTTTTCTAAGTCGCCTTTTTTGTTCATTTATATATCCACTAGTCAAGCTATATATAGTATAGTCAGCTAAAACGATCATTATAAAACTAAGGGCCATATGAACGAGAAATTGAGTGATGACATAAGAATGTTAGGGGACTTGCTTGGGGAGACTATTAAAGAGCAAGCAGGTACGGTAGTTTTTACTAAGATCGAAGAAATACGGCAGTTAGCCAAGAGCATTAGCAATGGAGATGCCACAGCAATTGATTTATTGATTAATAAATTACAGAATTTACCTTTAGAGCAATTAGTGCCAGTTACTAAAGCCTTTAGTCAGTTTTTAAATTTTGCTAATATAGCTGAAGAGTATAATCGTATTCGCCGTGCTCGCTCCTATAAATTGCAACCAGAATTAGGCCCACAACTTGGTTCATTTAGCGATGTAATACCCAAGCTACTAGCTCGTGGCCTAAGCAAAGATCAAGTATATGCGGCAATACTAACGTTAGACGTGCAATTGGTATTAACTTCTCATCCTACTGAGGTAAAACGTCGTACTCTAATTATAAAATACAATACCATATCTAAAACATTGGCTAAACTGGATAAGGAAATTTTAACTGCGGAAGAACTGGTAGATATCAAAGATGCCATTAAACAAGAAATGACGGCGATTTGGCAAAGTTCGGAATTACGCTCGCAAAAACCTAGTGCTATCGATGAAGCAAAATGGGGTTTTGCTATTATCGAAAACTCAATGTGGTATGCAGTACCAATGTTCATGCGTCAACTACAACGCGTGGTCAAACAAACTTTGGGTAAAGACTTACCATTGGACTTTATGCCATTAAAGGTTGATTCTTGGTTTGGTGGTGATCGCGATGGTAATCCTAACGTGACTGCCGAAGTAACCAGAAGAGTGGTTTACATGGCGCGTTGGGTTATGGCAGATTTATTATTAAACCAAATTTTACGTTTAAGACAAGATTTGTCTATGTCGGTATGTAATGCAAAATTACGTTCTTTAGTAGGCGATGTCGAAGAACCATATCGTGCGTTATTGAAACAAGTACGACTGCGTTTAAAAGCAACACGTGGTTGGGCAAAAGATAATTTTGTGGCACCAACACCAGCACACAACCCACATTATATGCATCCAGAGCAAATATTAGAGCCGTTATTAACTTGCTATGAATCTTTACATGAATGTAAAGCTGGTAATATTGCTGATGGACTTTTGTTAGATATTATCCGACAAATTAAATGTTTTGGTTTGTCTTTAGTGCGGATGGATATTCGTCAAGAAGCTTCGCGACATGTGGGGCTGATGAGTATCATTACCGACAGCATAGGGCTAGGTGATTATAGGCAATGGTCAGAAGAGCAACGGCAAGAGTTTTTGTTAGCTAATTTGGCAGATAGTAATATTGTTATCGGCATGGATATATGGCTTAACGACGAAGTGGCAGAAACCGCACAGACCTTCAAATTATTAGCCGAATTGCCGCGTGATAGTTTAGGTTCTTATGTAATATCTATGGCTTCGCGTCCTTCAGATGTATTAGCAGTATTGTTATTACAAAAAGAATTTGGCTTACAAGATTTTTTACCAGTAGTACCATTATTTGAAACACAGATTGATCTGCAAAATTCTGCCGCAATTTTAGATAAACTATTAAATCTCCCTATTTATCGCCAATTGATTAATAATTATCAACAAGTAATGATTGGTTATTCTGATTCTGCTAAAGATGTTGGGATGTTAGCCGCGGCTTGGGCCCAATATTGTGCGCAAGAAGAAATGTTACGTGTGGCAAATCAACATAAAATTAAATTAGTATTTTTTCATGGCCGTGGTGGTAGTTTGGGTCGTGGTGGTTGGCCGACGCACAGCGCTATTCTGTCTTTGCCACCTGGATCGGTAGCTGGTACTATGCGGGTGACGCAACAAGGCGAGGTGATTCAAAATAAATTTGGTTTGGCAAATATAGCGTTACGTACGTTTACAGTGTATGCGACGTCCACGTTAGAGGCCAGTTTGTTACCACAGCCGGCACCACATTCTGAATGGCGCGAACTCATTACTAGCTTGGCCAAAAATTCTGCGCAGGCTTACAAACAAATAGTAGCTGAAGAAGCAGACTTTTTGGAGTATTTTCAAACAGTAACTCCAACGCGCGAATTAAAAATGTTGGCGATCGGTAGTCGTCCGGCTTCGCGTAGTAATATCGATTCAATTAGTAAATTGCGTGCTATTCCTTGGGTGTTTGCCTGGACACAAAATAGGTTATTATTGCCTTCTTGGGCCGGAGTAGGAGAGGCTTTGCGTATAGCCTTTGCACAAAATCTTGGTACGCAAATCATTACTATGCAACAACAGTGGCCTTTGTTTCAAACTATTTTGAGTATGTGTGAAATGGTGTTGGCTAAAGCTGATGTGAATGTAGCGCAACATTATGAGCAACGGTTAGCACCAGCAAGCTTATCTGTTTTAGGTGATAAACTACGCGCAGAATATCATGCTGATCGGCAAATTATGCAACAAGTTTTAGGCACGGATAAACTACTTGCGAATAATCCAATTTTGGATAGGTCAATTAATTTGCGCAATCCTTATTTATTGCCTTTACATTTATTGCAAGTTGAGTTGTTATATAGAGTAAGGGAACAGGGGAATAACGCCAATAAGGAATTAATACAGGCGTTATTGATTAGTATCGTTGGTATAGCAGCGGGGATGCGCAATACAGGTTAAGGGATTATGATTATAGCTGCCAGCATCAAGCAATGGCTTGATCACTATCGGATAACTTATCGAGTTTTACATCATAAAAGAGTTAATAGTTTAGAAGCAGCAGTTAGTTTGTTAAACTTGGATGTTAATTTAGTGTTAACAATACAAGTTTTAGCTGATGCTGTGGGTGAAGTGTTGTTTATCTATCCTCTGGGACGACAATTAGATTTTCAACAGTGCGTTAATTTGTTGAATCGTGATTTGAAGGCTTTGCCGGCTATTAAAGTAAATAGAATTTTTAACGATTGTGAAGCTGCTTGTTGGCCAGCTGTAGGTCATCCGTATAATTTAGAAGTAATCATAGACAAAAGCATCCGTCAATTAGAGTATGTTTATTTAGCTAGTGGTAGTCATACAGCATTATTGCAGATGCATGTAATTGATTATTTACAACTAAACGCCCGTGCTAAAGTTTTAGATATTACTACACCTATAGATAGCGCCTGTAGCGTTTTATTTAATCAAGAAATATTAGATAGCCCTTTAATGTTTGCTGGCCTCAAGTTTCCAGATTTACCGCCGATTGCCATGCAGATTTTACAATTGCTATCGATGAGTAAAGATCATTCCAGTAAAGAGTTGGTGGATTTGATCGTGCAAGATCCATTCTTGCAGCAACAAATTCTTTATTATACGCAGTTACCTTTTGTGCAAGAGAAGCTACATGCCAATGCTTTGGCAGAATCAACAGCAGATATGCAGCATGTGGTAGAGCATATTTTGGGTTTTGACGTTGTTAGCCATATTGCCTTAGGGGTAAGTGCAGTACGTGCTTTTAATTTGGAGCAGACTACAGATGCACAAGAATTTTGGCGGCACGCCTTTTATGCAGCCACTTATGCACAGCGCATTACCGAATTAGTGGCAGATAAATTACACCTTGATCCAGCCATTAGCTATTTAGCCGGGATCTTTCATAACTTTGGTTTGTTGTTGTTTAGCCGTTTGTATACTCCTGAATATAAACTGTTAAAAAAATGGTTAGGATTATATCCGGAACTAGCTATCACCACGTTAGAGCGGCGTTTACTAGGCATGGGGCAAGCCTTGAATGTTTTACGTGGTGGGCATGCACAATTGGGGGAATGGTTATTACGCCATTGGCATATGCCGGAGTCTATATGTGTAATTGCCAAAGAGCACCATAATCTAGACTATGATGGCAAATATTCTTTGTATGTTAAAATAATCCAGCTTACTAATATGTTACTGCGTATAGAAGGTATTGGTGACGGCTCTTTAGAGCCAATCAATGACGATTTGTTGGCACCATTAGGCTTAACTAGTGACTTATTACATGCAAATTTGCAATCTATCAAAGCTGCTGCTGAAAACTTAGACAATATGGCTAGATCTTTAACTGATATGACACAATTGTGATATACTTTCTGGCGTTTTAATTTGCGTTGGAGTTATAAAGTCATGAACGTCGTCTTATTAGGTCCGCCTGGGGCAGGTAAAGGAACTCAGGCCGAATTTATACAAAAATCCTTGGGATTATTGCATATATCTACGGGTGATATGTTGCGGGCAGCTATTGCCAAAGGCGATTCGTTAGGGAAAGAAGTTAAGTCGATCGTTGATTCGGGGCAGTATGTTTCTGATGCCATCATGATTCAATTAGTAAAGGGCCGTATCGCGCAGCCGGATTGTATAAAAGGGTTTGTATTAGATGGGTTTCCACGCACTCTAGAACAAGCTCAGGCACTGGAGAATGCCGGTGTTAAGGTCGACTATGTAGTGCAAATAGATGTGCCAGAAGAGGTTGTGGTGCAACGTATTGCCGGGCGACGTATTGATGCGCAAGGCAATATTTATAACATTTATTTCCATCCACCTGCTGATGGTTTGGTGGTCACACAGCGGCCAGACGATCATGAGCAGGTAGTACGTAAGCGCTTGGCAGTTTATCATCAAAAGACAGAGCCTTTAGTTTCTTGGTATAAAGATAAAGCACAACAAAGTGGTTTACAGTTTATGCATGTTGATGGCGCAGGTTCTGAGCAATCTGTGAGTGAGGAAATTTTGAATAAATTGAATCCTAAAAAAACTGTTCGCTCGATGTCGTAGGTCTAGTAAAACATGATTGCTTACTTGATTAAAAATTAAATCTACGAATTAATTTTGTAAAATAATTAAAATTTTTTATAAAATTACTGTCAAATTATGTAATCACATAATATTTGTGCTATGTTTGTATTGACGGTTTAATTCTGGATAGCCTTGGGAGATTGATCATGGCAAGAGCGAAGTCAAAGAAAGCGAAGAAGTCTGTTGCAAAGAAAGCAACTAAAAAACGTAAAAGCGTTAAAAGATCTACAGCAAAGAAAACTGTAGCTAAGAAAAAATCAGCTAAGAAAGGCGTTGCAAAACGTAAGACTAGCAAACGTAAATCAGCTAAGAAAGGCGTTGCAAAACGTAAGACTAGCAAACGTAAAGCTGCTAAGAAAGGCGTTGCAAAGCGTAAAACTAGCAAACGTAAATCTGCTAAGAAAGCTGGCGCGAAAAAACGTCGTTCTAGCCGTAAGAAAGCTAAAAAATCTAGTTTCCTAGATTTAGACCTAGGCTTATCAATGCCAACTAAGAAGAAAAAACATAGAAGAAAATCAGCTTCTAAGTCTAAAAAATCTGTAACGAAAGTGAAATCACGACGTAAACCAAGCCGTCGTAGAGTTGCCTAATCACTCTCCGTCAGAAGTTAGACCGGTTGTACTTTAATCAACACCCGAGCTAATCCTCGGGTGTTGTTTTTAATAGGTCAAAAAAATGCAGTCAATAATCTTAGGTATAGAAACATCCACGGAAGCCTGTTCAGTAGCAATTACTACTCCGAAGCAAGTACATAGTGTATTTGTCTTAGAGCCGCAAGCGCATTCAAAATTACTATTGGGTATGGTTGAGGAAATGCGGTTGCAAGCAGGTATAGAATTGCAAGATATAAATGCTTTTGCTTTCGGTCGTGGCCCAGGGAGTTTTACTGGCGTTAGAATTGCAGCTAGCATTATACAAGGCTTGGCTTTTGGTTTAGACAAACCAGTTCTAGCCATATCTTCTTTGCAAGCATTGGCGCAGCAAGCATTAAATAAAAACCCTATCGAAAATATTTTGGCAATATTTGATGCACGTATGTATGAAATATATTGTGGCTTCTACACAAAGAATGCTGCTGGCTATGCACAAAGCAAGGTTGCTGATTTTAAATGCGTTCCTGAAGAGTTAAAGATTGCATCGTCGACCAATCAAATAGCAGTTGGTACCGGTGCGCAGGCTTATTCAGAAATTTTATCGCAACATTATCCTAACTTGCTCTTCGATTTGAGTATACAATATCCGCGTGCGCAAGAAGTGGTGCAATTAGCGGTGGAGCAATTAGCCAATGGCAATATTCTTACCGCCGCGCAAGCTGTGCCTACCTATATTCGCGATGATGTCGTGCAAACAGGCAAAAAAAATCCCGACTGAGGTAGTCGGGACAAAAATTTCCTTTTGGGAAACTGGAAATGATTGTATATAAACATATTGTTGTTTGTCAACAGCCAAATAATGTAACTAGGGCAGATAAACGACTAATATCTATAATCGACTACGATTTTTACTGCGCACCTCTTTTATATCTGGTAACTGATTATTGTCATCAGCCAATATATTTTTTCTAATTTCTGTATTGGAATAACGTATTATATATTGCATCAACATATTTTTCGTTGCTTCATTCTCATGCCTTTCCGGTATTGTGGGCTGATATTTCAGAATGAAGGTCGAGTTTGTTAATAATTCTTCAACTATCTCGCTTGCTTTAGGGTTATGGCGCACATGAAAATATTCACCGTATCCATACACCCCTAAAAAGCCAATTATAGGTGGGACAGAGAATGCATCTCCCTCTTTATTATTTGGGTTGAATAATAAAGCGTATCCTACATTAGTACTAGGATAGTCGTAACTTGCATCAATCCCATCCTCTTTCTTATTACTTTTATCTCTGCCAAAGTAGATCCATGCACATGCATTTTTATCCGTGATTGCTCCGTTGCAAACCCCATTACTATACGACAATTGAGAACCTGGATTATTATGAATATAGTCTTTATCAGTAACAGGACCCATGCTGCTACCGCGATACACTATATATAAGTGTTGTGTTTTTGGGGCAAAAATATGCTTGATTTCAAAACATAAAACGTTATATAGCTGCTGTATTTTGTCTTCCTGATATATAATCTCTTCATCTTCTAGCTCTTCTTCATCTGTTTGTTGCACGTGCTCTTTGCAATAAGACTTATATTTATTAATCCATTCTTTGGTCAGCCTTATGTAGGATGTTGCATTAGCGTGCAATGCTTGTTCATTACGTAATTCGCTTACCAGCGCAGTATTCAAGGCTCTCCAAATTTTTTTTGCGACATTAGAATTATTTGCATCATGACATTGTTGATAAAATTTTTCTTTTTGTTTTTCGTCCAATTCCTCTTTCTCAGAACAAAAAAATGTTCCATGCCCAATCGCGCGTGATGATAGATATTGCATAAAATCACTATAACTTGTGTTACAGATGTCGGCTGGAATAATACCACCAAAATTTTTTGTACGACCGTGTAATGCACGATATAGAGCATAAGAGTAATGATCCGCATAACTAGTTTTATTACTCGCATGATAAGCATTCATATCACTAAAATCGCCATCAAATTCCAACTGGTCTTCATCATCAACATTATCTTCATTGTGGTTAAATATTTCTTCTACAACTGGCATCACTTTGGGGAACAAAGAAAATTTTATATCATTAATATCACTGCGAAATTTTGCATGCGCTGCGGATAACGAAAATTGTTTTCCGTGATAATCATCCCCAGCTGTAGCTATGTAAAATTGCTGTAAACTCTTCGGAAATATGGTTACTTCTAATTTTAGATCAATAGTCTTTATTTTTTTGCGAATCAGCGCTAATTCATTGCTCTTTAATAAAGATAATTCTTCCTGGCTAAGACTTTTGATCGCTATGGCATTTAGTGGGTTTTCGCGCATAGGATAAGGCAGCATAGTAAAAATTTCATATGCTTTGTCTAATATTGTGGTGGCTATTGAGCTCTGATCGATGCTATAGACTAAATATTCACAGTTTAACATAGTTATTATCTATACATTATTATTATTGAATAGTTAGCACAATACCATACAAAGCTATGTAGGTCAATTATCTAATGCTGCCTCTTCTTCATGAAAAGATTTGCAAATAAGTTGATATACTCCAAATTTAGTGGTGTGTTAAGCCTTGACCAAAACCGTAATCCATGTCAAATTTCTTACCTGATTATTTTCTTTACGAGTTGAAACGCCATGACAGTAGATAAAGTTTTTGACCCCAGCAAAATAGAAGCCAAATGGTGCGAAATTTGGGAACAGGGTGGCTATTACCAACCAGTTGCTGCTGCAGATAAAGCATATTGCATCATGATCCCACCACCTAATGTCACTGGCAGTTTACACATGGGGCATGCTTTTCAAGACACGATAATGGATGCGTTGATTCGTTTTCATCGTATGCAAGGGTATAAGACTCTGTGGCAAGTTGGTACCGATCATGCCGGGATTGCGACACAGATGGTGGTCGAGCGGCAGTTGCAGCAAGTTGGCAGTTCTAGGCATGATTTGGGACGAGAAAATTTTGTACGTAAAGTATGGGAATGGAAGGAAGAGTCCGGTAACACCATCACCAAGCAGTTACGTCGTCTAGGTGCGTCAGTAGATTGGTCGCGCGAACGCTTTACTATGGATCCAGAGCTGTCCAAAGCAGTGGTCAAAACATTTGTCGACTTGTATCGAGAAGATTTGATTTATCGTGGGCAACGTTTAGTCAATTGGGATCCAGTGTTAAATACGGCTATCTCTGATTTAGAAGTTGAATCTGTAGAAGAGCAAGGTAGTTTATGGCATATTCGTTATCCTTTAGCAGATAAATCTGGCGAATTGATAGTAGCCACTACTAGGCCAGAAACTATGCTAGGTGACGTTGCAGTTGCAGTGCATCCTAGTGATGAACGTTACGCCAAATTTATTGGTAAAATGGTAGAGTTACCATTAACCGGTAGACAAATTCCAATTATTGCCGATGAATATGTCGATCCAGAATTTGGCACTGGTTGCGTTAAGATAACACCAGCGCACGATTTTAATGATTATGAAGTTGGCGCTAGACACCAGCTACCATTAATAAATATTTTTACAGCGGATGCTAAATTAAATACCAATGCTCCAGTACAATATCAAGGCCTCGATCGCTTTGTGGCGCGTAAACAAATTTTAGAGGATTTAACCGCGCAAAAATTTTTAGTAAAAACCGAACCACACGTATTAAAAGTACCACGTGGCGATAGAACCGGATCAGTAGTAGAGCCTTTCTTAACCGATCAATGGTTTGTGAAGATAGAAAGTTTGGCGGCACCAGCTATTGATGCCGTAAAAAATCAACAAATTCGCTTTGTGCCAGAAAATTGGACTAAAGTATATTTTGAATGGATGCACAATATTAAAGATTGGTGCATTAGTCGACAATTATGGTGGGGACACCGTATTCCAGCATGGTACGATGCCGAGGGCAATATTTATGTCGGCTATGACGAAGCAGAAGTACGCGCTACATACAAGCTAGCAGACGATCTACTGTTACAACAAGATAATGATGTCTTAGATACCTGGTTTTCGTCCGCGCTATGGCCATTTTCTACTCTAGGTTGGCCAGAAAATACGGCAGAAATGCAAGATTATTATCCAACCAACGTGTTAGTCACTGGTTTTGATATCATTTTCTTCTGGGTAGCACGTATGATCATGTTTGGTTTGAAGTTTGCTAAACAAGTGCCATTTAAAGAAGTATACATTCATGGCCTAATTCAAGATCAGAATGGCCAAAAAATGTCTAAAACTAAAGGTAATGTCTTAGATCCGCTAGATTTAATTGATGGTATAAGTCTGGATGATCTGCTCGCCAAACGCTTAAAAGGCCTAATGCAGCCACAAATGGCACAAAGGATTGAACAAGATACACGCAAGCAATTCCCACAAGGTATCCCAGCCTATGGCACTGATGCCTTACGCTTTACCTATTGCGCGTTAGCTACCAATGGCCGGCATATTCGCTTTGATTTAAAACGTTTGGAAGGTTACAGAAATTTTTGTAACAAGTTATGGAATGCTGCACGTTATGTATTGATGAATATCGAAAGCTTACCAGCAACAGCCAACTTAAATTTGGCAAGCGACTATCAAAATCTGCATGTGGTTGATAAATGGTTGTTATCACATTGGGATCAAACTAAAGCAGAAGTATTAAAACAATATACAGTGTATCGGTTCGATTTTATCGCTAACGCTTTGTACGAGTTTGTCTGGAATGAATTTTGTGATTGGTACTTAGAGCTAGCCAAACCAATTTTGGCTCGCAACGACGCACAAGCAGAATTAACACGTAAAACTTTAAAATTAGTGTTGGGTGAAATTCTACAAGTTCTTCATCCAATTATGCCATTTATTACCGAAGAATTATGGCAAAAATTGCCACAGGCTGGGGATAATTTGTTGATTAATCATAGTTTCCCGCTGGTTAATGGCGTAACGTCTGTAGAGAGCGAACAAGTCATAGCACAGCTGCAAAAAATTATTCTAGGGATTAGAAATATTCGTGGTGAAATGAATATTGCGCCATTAAAACCACTCACCGTACTGGTGGCTAATGCTAGCGCTACCGAGCAAGCACTGATTGAGGCGCAGCGTAATATTTTATTAGCTGTTGCGCGTTTGACAGAAATAAGCTTTTTGTCTGCTGAGCAAACTAAACCAGCAGCAGCGATGGCCTTGATAGGAGAAATGCAGTTATTAATCCCGATGGATGGTTTAATCGATAAAAATGCCGAACTTGTACGTTTGGCTAAAGAATTAGATAAACTAAATAAAGATTTGACCAAGACTAAATCCATGTTAGCAAATCCTGGTTACATCCAAAAAGCACCAGCAGCGGTGGTGGAAAAAGAACAGCAAAACATGCACGATCTGCAATTAGCGGTAAACAAAATTGAAAGCAACATTGAAAAAATTAAAACGCTCGATTTACAACATTAACTTTTTTAAGATTTGCAGATAAATTTCTGTTAACTTATCTAAATCTTTGCAGGCAACGTGTTCGTTAATAGCGTGGATGGTGGTGCTAAGTAGGCCAATTTCCACAGTTTCACAACCGGTTTTCACAATAAAACGTGCGTCGGAAGTACCACCGACGTTAGATACTTCTGGGGTATGCTGTAATATTTCTTGCACAGCTTTGGCACACGCAGCAGTTAATTGACCCTGTTTAGATAAAAACGGCTCGCCGCCTTGGCGCCAATCTATGTTAAACGGTAAAGCTTGGCTATTTAACACTGATACAATCGAATCTTTTAATTGTGTAGGCGTGGTGCTTGGCGCAAAACGAATGTTAAATTGACAAGATAAAGTTTCCGGGATTACATTTTCTGCACCAACGCCGGCTTGCAAATTGGTGATCTGTAAACTGCTAGCAGGAAAACCATTGTTTGGTTCGTCCCACTTAAGTGCAGTTAAATTATGCAGGGTATTTAACGTAGCGTGGATCGGATTGTTAGCCTTGTGCGGATAACCAACATGGCCTTGTTTACCAGTAAATACCACCGAGCCAGTTAAAGAGCCGCGTGCGCCCAATTTTAAAGTATCTGCTAAATTGTTTTGACTGCCTGGTTCACCGACTAAACACCAATCAATCTGTATATTTCTAGCTTGTAATTGTTCCAACACTTTTTTGGTGCCGTTATGCGCTGGTCCTTCTTCATCGCTAGTGATTAAAAAACTGATGGTGCCAGAATGTTGCGGGTTATCTTTGATAAATTCTTCAACTGCTACTAACATTGCAGCGATGCCACCTTTCATATCAGCAACGCCACGACCATACAAGTTGCCATCAATAACTGTCGGCGTAAACGGATCGCAACGCCATAAACTTAGATCACCAGGTGGCACTACATCCGTATGCCCAGCAAAGACAAAGTGCGGTGCGCCAGTACCATGCGAGGCCCACAGATTGGTTGTGTCGGCAAATACCATAGAATCAATGCTAAAACCTAGCTTAAGTAAACGCGCGCTAATAATTTCCTGGCAACCAGCATCATTAGGAGTTATGGATGGACGTGCGACTAATTCCTTGGTTAAAACGATAGTTTTGCTCTCACTCATTTATAACTTCCCTTAACAATTGATTAACGCTAACTTTGGCTCTAGTGTTGCTGTCAACAGTTTTGACTATCACGGCGCAATCAAGATTATACTTGCCGTCTTTGCTAGGTATAGATCCTGGCACTACTACCGAGCCAGTTGGCACACGATTGGTAATTACAGTATCTTTTTGTCTATCATAAATCTTGGTGCTGCTACCGATTTTGACACCCATACCAATAATGCTATTTTCTTCAACTATTACACCTTCCACTATTGCTGCGCCAGTGCCGATAAAGCAATTATCTTCAATAATAACTGGGTTGGCTTGCAGCGGCTCTAGTACGCCGCCAATACAAACATTGCTAGAAACATGCACATTTTTACCAATTTGCGCACAAGAACCAACTGTGGCCCAAATATCAATCATTGTGCCAGTATCAATGTATGCACCGATATTTATATAACTAGGCATTAATACGCAATTAGGCGCAATATAGGTACCAGTTCTGGCAATCGCCGGTGGTACTACGCGCACTTGCTGTTGTTTGAATTCTTCTAATCCAAAATTACTAAAACGAATTCCCACTTTGTCAAAAAAAGTAAAATCTCCAGCGGTAATAACGGTATTTTCATGCAAACGAAAATATAGCAAAATAGCTTTTTTAATCCAGCCATGTATAGTCCAATGGCCAGCGATTTTTTCTGCTACACGAATAGCTCCAGCCTCTAGTTGCTGCATAACCGCGGTCACGGCTTGTTTATAAATTGGGTTAGCATTTTGTGGGGATAAAGTCGTAATTTGCGCAAATGCTTCATCAATGATTGCTTCAAAATTCTGCATATTGGTTTGTTCCGTATATTCGGTAGATATTGGCTGTGATGACATTTGTGACTTCACTGTATCGGCAAGATTGTTTGTTAGTTGTCAAAATATATGGCTTTTAAGCCGCCATCATTGGCGTATAGATAATAACGCTTAGCAATTCCTATGACAAGGTCTAAAATATAATATACGGGTAAGTACCTTTTAGAGGCATATGGCCACAGAAAATACTGGAGTTATTAAAGCACAAGCTGCAAAGGGTTTGTCTTTAGATGCCTATTGTTGGTGTGTGGCATTTGCTAGCCTATTAAAATTAGATCCAACAGAAATTGGTATTGAGGTACAGAATCAAACGGTTAATTCGCAACAATTTGCTCATAAATGTTCACGGCATATAAAAAACTCTAAAGATCTAGATCGTTTTACTAAAAACGTATATCAAGAAGATTTGCGCAAACTTTTAGAGCTGTTAGTTTTAAATGATAAATATGCATATAACAAGGATCATGCAGAGTATGGCCGCTCTAAATACGCAGTTAAAAATATCAAGTGGCACACTTTATCTAAACTAGGTACTGCTACTTTAGGCGGTATCTTCAGTTTAGGCACTAATACGCATATCTGGCCAGGTGCTAAAAAAGAAGACGCTATGGTTGGTAGTATTGAGGCCGCAACTGGTTTAAGTAGTGCGGTTATTCGTTGGGGGTTGGGAGCTGGCTTGATTACAGGTTTAATTCTAACCGCACCATGGGCATTGGCGTTGTATGTTCCGTTCTGTGTATTTAGAGTTTTTTATAAAGAATGGGAACCGATAATGGACAGTAATTATAAAAAACATAATGGGGAAGCTAGTTTAGCGCTATATAAAATGCGCGCGGTTAAAAATACTTTTTCCAAAAGCTTGGATAATGAGTATATTCATACACGAAAAATGTTATTTAATTTTAACACAATGGCAGAAATGCAAATAAAAAAGACCTCTTTTTTGCAAAATACTAGGAAAACTTTTATAAATATGTTTCGTACTTTAACTGCACCAATTAAAGCCTTTGCAAAAGAAAATCAAGAAAGAATGGCCCTAGGCACAGCGGAGATGCGTTTTGGCATGATCTTATCTAGAGCCAAACTATCGCCAGTAGCTATAAATGGACCATCTATAGATTCTAAAGAAGAACTGATGGAACGAGAAATTTATGCTAATTGTCTAGCCTTTGCAACAATCCTTGCTGTAGAACCAAAGGTAATAGGTATCAATGAGGAAACAAAGAAAATAAATAAATCAAAATTTGTTGTGGCTATTGAACGAATATTAAAAGAGGACAAAAATCTTACATCACCACTGAAGTTATTATATGCAAATGACTTGAAATTATTATCAGATAGATTGGATGCTTGTGCTGAATATGCCGCAAATATAGATAATCCAAATTTTGGTAAATCAGAATTACCATTAAGCTTAATTTATGTTAAGGCATTTTTTAGAATGTTCACAGCCTGTATTAGCAGTATTTTAACACTTGGCACTGAAACTAATCATTACCCTGGAGCTAGAAGGTATAAGGGCCGTGTTAGTGAATTAGGAACTGGCATAAAATTAGCGCTTTCTTCACGTGGGTTTTTATTAGGAGTTGGCGTTACTGCACTTAGTATAGTGTATGCTCCTCCATTGCTGGCAGTTGGCGCAGCTTATTGTTTGCTACGGGCTTTTTTTAACGAAGGCCCTCACATTCGATATAAATTTTACAAAGATCGTTATGGTGCGGCTGCGGCTGCAGAAATGCGTAATGATAGAATTGGTAAACAATTATCGCCAGATTTACAAATGAATAGTACGAAAATATTAATGACGATGAATAAGGGAGATTGGCATTTGCCAGAGTTAATGCATAATACATTTTTGCCGGTAGCCAAGATGTTGCGTAAAGCGCATGATCTTACTAAAGCAGCCCATGATTTAACTGCGCGTAAAATTGTTCCTGAGAGCCACAATAATAAACCAACGGAGAAACCAGTTGCCACAGAGAAAAAAACAGAACGTGATGATAAATCGGTACGCCGATCTAAAAACAAAAGGCAACAATAGAAATACCTTTAATTTGAGGTGCAAATATGGCCAGTAATGATCCAGAAATTACAGAGAATATAGCAAAAGGGCTGAATTTAGACGCTTATTGTTGGTGCGTAGCATTTGCTAATCTATTGAACATAAAGTTGGCTACAGCTGGCATCGATGAACAAGCACATACTGTTAATTCGCAAATATTTATGCATAAATGTTTGGCGGAAATAAAAAGTAACGAATATATAGATAATTATACTAAAAGGCTTTATCGCGATGATTTATCTGCATTAATAACGTTACTGTCATTCAATTCTAAGTACAACTTTAATCGCGATAATCCAGAACATGGTCGATCTACGTTATCACCTAAAAATATTCAGCGTCGAACTTTACTTAAATTTTTGATGGCCATGGTAGGTAGTATTGTTAGCTTAGGCACCAACACACATATTTGGCCTGGTTCTAAAAAAGAAGATATTGGTACCGGAAGAGTTAGTGCAGCAACTGGGCTAGCTAGTTCTATTGTTCGCTGGGGACTTGGCGCAGGATTTACGGCATTTTTGGTGCTCTCTGCACCGTGGGCACTAGCATTGTATATACCGTTTTGTATCTTTAGAGTTTTTTATAAAGAATGGGATTCCATAACAGATAGTGAATTTAAAAATTATAATGGTGAAGCCGTTTTTTCATTATATAAACTCAATGATATTAAAAATAAATTTTCTACTGGTTTAAATAACGAATATATTAATCAACGCAATAAGGTATTTGGTTTTATACCTAGAGGAATAGGATCTAAAAGAAAGATGCCACTCCAAAATACGTTAAAGATGGCGCTATTAAATATGTTTAATGCTATTACCACACCGATCAAGACTTTTAGCAATGAAAGAGATAAGAAAACCTCCCTGGCTAACAAAGAAAAAGAATTTGCTATTGGCTTGGCCAACTTAAAATTACCATCAGTTGCAGAGGCCAAACCAACAGTAGATCCAGAACTGCAATTGATGTGGCAACAAATTTATACCAATTGTGTAGCTTTTGCACGTTTGTTAGGGGTTAGTCCTGCAGAAATATTTATCAATGAAAAAAATAAAAGTATAGATAAGGTAAATTTTGAGGTTGCCTGTGAGCGTTTAATTAAAGAAAATAAAGACATGACGCAAGCAATCAAAATGTTACACAACGCTGATTTAAAAATACTCCTAGATAGAATCGATTCTTATTCTGAATATAGTGTTAATAAAAGCAATCCTGATTTTGGTAAATCGTTAGCACCACAGATTCAAATCTATGCTATGGCTGGGCTACGTTTTACGTTGGCATGTGTTAGCAGTATATTTACCGCTGGCGGCGATACGCACCATTACCCAGGTGCGAAAAAATATAAACAACGGATGGGGGATTTTGGTGCTGGTATTAAGTTGTTCACCTCCATTAAGAGTTTCCTACTTGGTATAGGTGTCTTGGCGGCAGGCGTTACTGCGCCGCCGATTATAGCAGTGGGTGTGGCTTATTGCGTATTTATGGCGTATAACAACGAGTGGCAGCCTATTATGGATAAGGTTTATCAAGATTTCCATGGTGTAGCAGCAATGGCAAAAATGCGTGATGCAAGGCTAGTGGAACAATTATCACCGGATTTACAATTAGAAAGCGCCAACATTTTGCGTAGTCAGGATAAAAATCACGCCAAGTTAGACGACACGCCACCTAAGAAGCCGTTTTTTTATTCTGCTCTGAAAATGGCTGATCAAGTCACAAAAAATATATTTGCTAAGTTGCCAATAGATGGAAAAAATAAAACTGGCAAAAAACCACCCAGAGAACCTAAAATCACTAGCAAGAACAAAAATAAAAGATCACCATAACATGTTTGCCAAGCTAGAACATTTGCTATTTTTCTACCCAATCGTGTTATAATCCATCGTAAATTTTTAGGGTCCTAACCAAATACATTTGCTTGGAGTGCTCTCTATGGCCTATGATTTGCCGTTAATTATCACCTTTGCCGCTTATATTGCGATTGTTTTGACCATTGCATATTTATCTACAAAACTAACATCTAATTTGTCAGATTATGTGCTAGCTGGTAGAAGCTTGAGCGGCCCAGTAACTGCGCTGGCTGCTGGTGCTTCAGATATGGGCAGCTGGTTATTAATGGCCTTACCAGGAGCAGTATATTTAACCGGTATTAAGATGTTGTGGTTAGCATCTGGCTTAGTAATAGGCGCGTACTGCAATTGGCGGTTTGTTGCGAAACGTATTCGTGTTTATACCGAGATTGCTGGCAACTCGCTAACCATACCGGAGTTTTTTGGCAATAGGTTTAAAGCTCCAAGTATTTGGTTACGTTTAGTAGTATCGTTTGCCACGATAGTCTTTTTTACCTTTTATGCTGCAGCTAGTTTGCGAGCTGGCGTTATTTTGTTACAAAGTATCTTTGTGGGAATTGATTATTTCCACGCATTATTAGCTGTGGCATCGGTTATAGTTGCTTATACCATTTTAGGTGGATTCTTAGCCGTCAGCTGGGTGGATTTCTTCCAGGGTAGCTTGATGTTTGTAGCACTAATAGTTGTACCGGTTGTGACTTGCTTTAATATTGGTGGTATTAACTCTGCCTTACATAAAGCATCGGTGTTTAGCGTCGAACATCTAGAATTTTTTGCTAATTCCAAACTATTAACCGTGCTATCAATGCTAGCTTGGGGTTTGGGTTATTTTGGGCAATTGCATATTAATACCCGTTTTATGGCAATTCGTTCTACCAAAGAATTACCAATAGCTAGACGTATTTGTATAACATGGATGAGCGTTGCGCTAATGGGAGCAGTAGCAACTGGATTGTTTGGTTTTATTTTTTATTATGATGCACCATTAGCCGAACCAGACACCGTTTTTATCGAATTGGCACAACAACTATTCAATCCATGGGTTGCTGGGGTATTAGTTTCGGCGGTATCCGCGGCAATAATGAATACTGTTTCTGCGCAAATATTAATGTCAGCCAGTATCATTGTCGAGGATTTTTATCATGATTTATGGCGTAAGCATGCCAGCGATAAAGAAAATCTTTTGGCTAGTAGAATTATTTTACTGTTTGTTGCTGGAATAGCAGTGGCAATAGCAGCAACTCCTAGTCAAACTATTTTTAAAGCAGTGAGTTTTGCTTGGTCTGGTTTGGGTTGTGCTTTTGGGCCAACGTTATTATTCAGCTTGTTTTGGCGACGCATGAATTATCAGGGTGCAATAGCTGGAATTATCAGTGGTGCAGCTACAGTGATAATTTGGGAAATATTGGTACATCCTGATATAGCTCTTATAAGCCATCCGGATTTGCGCTCTGGTTTTGGTATGATCCCCGGGTTTGTGATTAGCACGTTATTTATATTTGTAATAAGTAACCGCACTGCACCGCCTAGTACCATGGTACTAACGGAGTTTGATCATGCAATGGCAGTTATTAATTCGAAAGATTAAACTTAGATTTACACCGTGGCATTAAAGCGTGGATCTTTATGATAAATCTCCACAGTTTCTTCAATCATCTCATCAATAATGCTATTAGTTTTTTCTTCGCTGATTAGCCCGGAAACGTCTTTAACACGATTGAGGCGATCTTCCACAACTTTAGCAGCTGATCCAGCAGGGTAGACTGCTGCTAGTACGCGGCGTGCATTGGCTGCACCAATGCGTTTATATAAGCCGTTACGAATCTTGGCATCAACGCTAGTTGTATTAAAGGCCCATAGCTCTATTGGACCAATAGTACTGGTAATTAGCTGGGTATTAGTCCCTTCTTTAGTGGCAAATTGGGCCAACATGGTGGCACCACCAGCACGAGGACCGTGCACACGAGTTTCTAGGGCTAATTTGGCAGTTTCGGAAAGACCAAATACTCGCGTAGATTTTTCTACTGCTTGTTTGGGGCCTGCATCCATAATAAATATTGACGTAGCAAATTCAATCATAGTGGCATCAAAGTCATCTAGAGATTGCGATAACAGCGCGACATGCACGTTCCATTTACGTCCTTCACGCATATCCACCAACACCTGATCGCGCACAGCTTGTGCCCGTGAGGTACGATGGAATTCATCATATACGATACGTTTTGGATCTTCGCTGATCTCTTTGACGCGTTTGCTGTGATAAGATAAATACATTTGTGGTATATGACCAATACTTTCTTCTACCAAATAGAAGTTACGTGCCAGTATATATCTGGCTAACATGTACATGATAGCAGTTTGCCTATCAGCAGCCTCACCACCAGTTTTAGCTACTTCGTCTAAATCCAATGAGACTATGCGCGCTTCGCCCAAATCAAACGTAGTAATTTGCGATAAGATAGGATATTCACGTACCGCATTTGAAATCATTCGCCCAAAGGCACTAATAATATTTTCACCAGTTGGTGCTAAAATTGCACCATACAAGTCTTCAATTGGCTTGGTCCTAGCAATAGACGCTGCATCAGATAACAATGGCATAGCATAACGATGTGCTGCGTGCGCGGCTTGAATATCGCCAGCAGCAAACAGGGCATCGGTTATTTCCCACCATGAGGTGTGTGCATCTATTTTAATGTTATGTTCATAAATTTTGGCATCTATAGTGGTATTGAGTCCAGGTGCATATGGATTGGGATGGCCGCCATCGGCCAAGTTTTTATACAACTCATCGACAATTAATCCAGCCATGTCAGAAATACCGTCGTAAGTGGTGATTTCACCTACTGGCGTGGCTAAAAGGGTTAAGAAATTCACTAAAAATGCTCGATCTTGCGGAGAAGGAAAACGACTACCCAATTGAGTGTCAAAAGGATTAATCGACATGTCTTTATCCATACGCAAACGATGATAAGCAGCTAGATGTTGCCGTTCTTTTGGTAAAGATTCTTTAATTAAAGAGACTAAACCGCTACTAGAAGGGCCAATATCTATAATAGCAATGCGTGGTAAACGTTGGATCCCGGCTGACAAACATAAAGCTAAATTTATAGAGTTAGATAATACCGATTTACCAGAACCAGGGCGTGCATAAATTAGATCAATCCAGGTTGTTTGTAAGGTTGAACCAGGTTGAAATGGCCATGGTTTACCGTCAGGTGAACGAAATAGCACCGCCCCAGTATCCCAGGGCGAGGCCGGACGAGTAAGAGGAAACATATAGGTAACATCAGATAATGGTGCTACAGCAATGCGTGCGACGCTATCGGTAGTTATACCCAAGGCACTAGATATCACACCTTGGTAGGCATCACCAGATACTTCCGAGGTTTCAATATAACCCCAACCTTGAATAGCTTTAGCTAATTCTGCAACGCGACTTTTTAATAATTTGTCTTCAGTATAATTTGCCCAAGTAGTAGCGGTAACTCGTAACGCGACTATAGCTTCGTCAGTATTGTTTTGAATATACTTTAGGAGTTCTGCAGCATTACTGATTAAGCGGTTATTATTGGAGGCAAAACTTAATAGGGTAGACAGAGTTGGTTTTAAACCCAAAGTACTCATACCATTACTTTCTAGCAAAAACGAAATACGCCATGGTATTTGTGTGGGTAGAATGCGTTTAAATAATTGCACAAATGGTTGTACTTCTTGTGGAAAGAGATCTATATAGACTGAACCAAAAATGCGATCGCCAATACGTGCTGTACGTAAATCTATATTTTCGCCATCGCGCGGTATCAATTGTGCCGCTAGTGGCGGCCACATAATATTAGACACATCATTCTTAAAATTTTTGGTATCACGAATCGGGATCTTATCGCCAGGTAAGCAGGCACGCCATTTTTCATCGGTAAATTCAGCGTCAATACTATCGCGAATGGCATGACATGCATCATGAATATCTAATACTGTGCAATGCATACCAATGTCATTTAAATCAGATAAAGTAGTCTTTACATAAGTTACGTGTGCATCACGCATTTCTGGTAAGGCAGCGATTAAATTTTGTGCGTTAGGGGTGCGTGGAACTTTGGCTTTTTTTACATCCTGCATTTTTTGTTTTAATGCTTGATCGTACAAAGTTTTTGTTAAGGAGCTAGGGCGCGTCCATAAGACAAAATACATAGATTCATTGGCGCAATAATTAGACAAGAAATCGATACGTTCAGCAAATAAATCATCTAAATTTAAGCCTATGCGTTGTGCTGTTTGTTTGGCTGGATTTAAGATCTGCGCTAAATCTAATTTAATCGGTTCTTTATCATGGCAAAAATACATTTGTAATGCATGGCCAGGGCGCGATAGGGAAGTTTGAAAAGTATGTGTTATACCGCTGTGTATTTTGTCAAATTCATCTGGGCCAACCAGGAAAGTAACACCAGAACATTTTATAATTGTGACTAAAGAGCCATCGCGTGCTACTAGTGTTTGGCGATCGTTAGCAGTCTCTAACATGCAATGTGCTTCGGCAGATTGGCCGGTAGAAACGTCAACCCAGGCAATTAAACCAGAAATTATATCTAGTACTGGATCTAATAAAGACGCCATAATTTTCCCTACCTTTATAACGGTATTTGATCAAACACCGTTGCTTTCCAATAAATTATCTCTTCTGTAAAATATTTTCTTTCTGGTAACATTCGTAATTGCTGAAACATTGGATGTTGTAACTGTTCAGCCGATAAATTACTATCAATTAAAGTTTGTCCAAACACGTATGGATCGCTGCTTTTAGGACCAAAAGTCTCATTTACTATGTGTTCACGGTCTTTTAAGCTTAAGAAAGCGGTTTGTAATTTGCCTTTGTATGGTGCATCACGCAACATGCCAGAAAATAACACACGACAAAAATGATTAAGATCAGGTTGTGATATTTCTGGTAAATATATCAAAGTACCACCCCAACTGTTTTCATGTCCAAGGGCATCCAAAAAAAAGCACTGGGCACAGAATATACAGGCCGTGGCTAAATTATCTGGTACGCTCTGTCCAGGACTGTAGTCATGGTTAATGTTTACTACTACTTGATATTTTGCTGAATTAAAACCACAATAACGGCATGTGTTTTGATCGCGCGCCAAAATCTGTTGTTCTAAGTTTTGAAAACTTTTATTCGATCTTCTAGAGTGAAAGCGCGACCAATTGCCGCGCTTTGCAGTGATTACAATCGGTAATAAGTTCATTACTGTAAACCAGTTTGTCCTTTACCTGCACTAACTTCGCTACCACCGAATACCGTAGTACCTGCGCTCGACATGATAGAAGGTAGGAATAGCAATGCTGCACCAACACATAAATAAACTATTGGCTGGCTTAAAGAGGTTTGTTGAGGGTTATCTTTATGCGCCTTAAATTTCACAATCCCAGCAATCGCAAAGCCTACGCCGGAGATATAAGAAACTATGGTCAAAAATGGTCCCAAAGTAGTAACGTTTTCTTGTAAGTTTTTAACAATATCTGCCAAGCTTTGCGCCGCTGCATGCGCATCGTTTTGCCAACAAAGAAGTAAACACCCTAACAAACTAGGGCTGATTACGTATTTCATGTATTTAATTAACTGTTTGTAAGACATATACTCTCCTAGACTAAATAATTTATGCAGTTCCACCAATAGTATTACTTATTGCCTTTACTAATGGTAGGAAATTGATAGCTAATATGCCACCTATAACGTGAATTATTCCCTTGCTTAGTGCTTCAGGCTGCGCGCCAGGTTGTCCAGCGTGGGAAATAATAATCCAACCACGTAGAAAGGCAATGAAGCCAATAAATTGCATGTAATATACCACAGTATTAATCAAGGTTGCCCACTGGCTTTCCAACGCCACAGAAGCATAACCCATGACTTGGTCGGATGCTTGTCCCATGCTATAAATGTTCGGTTGACCAGGGGTGGAAAATATTGATGATAAATTATCGCCAAATAAAGTGTTAGATAAGACATCTGTACTAGTAGGGATATAAACTAAGACCGTGCCAACAAGAATATATAAAAGTGTCCCAGACAATTCACCTGGTTTAGTCGCTTGATTAATTGGCAACGCAAAAGATTTTAACAACATTAGTCCTTTTATAATAAACCAGACGCCTAACACGAAAGACACTGCTAATAGCATCTTCAAAGTAGGATTGATAATGACTTGTAAATTAACCAAGATGTCTTGCACATCAAGTTCTGATAAAGCGGCAAATGCCATAGTTGGCACTACCAACATACATGCGGCAGTAACAAATTTTGCTGCTACAGATGACTTTAGTTGCTTCGACATAGCAATCACCTAATTACTAAACCGGAACTGGTACGGACCATTGCATTGGCAGAGTCAATCACGGCTACTGTGCCATAGTCGCCAATTTTATCACCTTCGGTCACAGTTATAATTTGTCCATTTGAGGATTTTAACCAAGCACGACCAGGAATAATTGCATGCACATTATAACTGGGCGCAGATCTGCCTATAGAGGTGGTTTGTTTTTTGTTATTGCTACTAAATTTTATCGAACCAGCAGCAGTTAAATCTAAGTCTTCATCCAACATGACCTTTTTAACATTGGCTACATCTTGTGATAACCCGTCTACAGTTTCTGTCAGAGATAAAATTCTGTTATCCATAGCGTTAATAGTTTTATTCAATTGATCAACTGTCGAGGTTAAAGCAGTAATGGTGCCCTCTAATTGTTTAATATTATTAACATTAATGGTCATTTCTTCAGAAATAGTTTGTAAAGAAGCACGAATTTCCGCTGGTACTACCGCCGGCGCTGGTTGCGTTGTTTGTTGTACTGATTGCAAATCTTTTTGTATTTGTTCAAATGATCTTTCATTAGCCTGATTTGGCAATGCAGCAGTGAAACTATCTTGGTTTTTATTTGTTAACGCATCAGCAGCAGCATTGATACTCTGTTCTCTATTTGCAGGGACTGGGCTTGGCGGTAGTAGAGCAGCATCTGTTTGGTTTGGATCAGCGGATGCTTGATTACTTGGCGGTAAAGCTGGTAATTCATTAGTATCAGTTTTAGCTGCTTCTGGCGGCGGTGTTGGGACTTTTTTGTTAGCAAAGAAGTTACTATATACATAATAACCACCGCCTAACACGCTAATAATCACTAACAAAGTTATAATGGAAGGAGATTTACCTTGATTAGGATTGTGTGGTGGCATATCCGTTTTTTGACCACTGCCGGGTTGCGCATTTTTTGCATCAACAAAATCAAATTCGCTGGCAAAATCCTCATCTATTTTGTCAAAATCTTCATCTGTCATTACTTAGTACCTCCCCCCATAGTTGTTGTTGTAGTAACAGTACTGCCTGGTATTGCCTGTGAGGTAACAGGCTGATTTTGTAATAAATTCCACAATGCTTGACGTTGATCACCAGATAAGCCATTACCGTTGCCTAAGGCACCTGGAACCTGACTACTAGCAGAACTAGTGGGCGCTGCAGGGCTAGCGCTTGCGGCTACGGTAGAAGTTGTTGGTGGCGTGTAATATATAGGATTAGTACCGTAAGCTAGATCGGCAGTTATTAACACACCGATACCTGTACCCTGATCTATTGTTACCGTAATGGGGCGATCGAAATTTTGTCCCACCACCTGGCTCCACTTAGTACCTATAGCGGCCAAACCAGAAAACAATTGTTGTTTAGCATCTGGTGCTGGTGAAGTGGTAGTGGTAGTTACGCCAGCGGCACCTTGCGAGCTTGTAGAGGTAGTACCAGAACTAGCAACCGCAGAGGCATAGCCTTGCACGAATGAAGATGCTAACAATGATCCCCAACGATACAGGTAATGATGATCAACATCGCTAGCTAGCGCTGTTCTAGCTGTATCCGGATCAATTGCTACAGCACTAATACCCATACTGTTTGCTTCATTAGGCATATTAATAGCGGTGAAACTCAAAGATATAGTTTCAGAGTCAGTATTGGTGGTCATAGAACCTAACAATTTAGCACCTTTTAATGAACCAGATACGACGGTTGCCATTATGGGGCCTTTTTCATCAGAATTTACCCCGGTATCTAGTACCGCAAATAATATTGAACCAGCTTTTAAAATAATATTCTTTTTTTCTTCATTACTGCTGCTGCCACCGCGACCATTTTTGCTGCCACTTTTGCCAGTGCTGCCGCTGGTGCCATTTGCGTCTTCACGTTTGTTAGCCCATTCGCCTTGAGTGAATAGTTGTTGTGGTGTTTGCCCCCATGTATCTAGGGCCTGTTTTTTTTGTGACTCCATCGCAGCAACTAATTCTTGAATCTTGCCGGCACGTTGTTGACTATAGGCTGCTAATTGTTGTGCCTCTTGTTGTGCAGAAAGTCTTTGTGCAGATGCATTAACGCCTTGTTGTCCTAATAGAGAAGCGTTGCCAGCCTCAGCTAAATTTAATGCTGAGAGAGCTCTAGCTACTTCCATCTGTGAGAAGCCACTTTTTGTTAAAGCCGCCAATATTTCATTTTTTTCAAAACCAGCTTTAGCTAATGCATTAGCAACTTCAACTGCATCAGCGCCAGTAGCTTTTAACGCTACAGCAATTTCATCAATATTAGCGCCGCTAGCTTTGAGAGCGGTAGCTATTTCCGCTGAATTAGAGCCACTGGCCTTAAGTGCGGTAGCAATTTCCGTCGCAGTGGCACCACTAGCTTTCATTGCGATAGCAATTTCTGCGGCGGTTGCGCCATTGGTTTTAAGTGCCGTAACGATATCATTATTTTTACAACCATTAGTCTTTAATGCCGCAATAATTTTAGTATTATCATTGCCTTGTGCTTTTAATTCCTTAACCGCGTCAGCGCCACAACCTTTAGGTGTAGCACAACTTTTTTCAGCTAATAAAGCCGCTGCAATTTGATCAGGAGTGAACAAAGCCGCAATAGTTGCGGCACTACAACCATATGACTTTAATTCAAGAATTATCTGCGAGGTGTCCATGCCTTTTTTGCTTAATTCGGCAATTTTTTCCTTGGAACATTTACCACCTAGACTGTCGAAAGCACCACTTAATTGTTTTTCAAAATCTTTATCGTTATAACCCTGCACGTTACCAGTCAAAGTTGGTATAAAAGTTGTACCCTTTTTGGCCGCTTCTTCAGCACCACGAATATTAGCTTTTTCTTGTAATTCTTGATATTTTCTTGTTACCTGGCTACCAGGCGTAGATTTTACTTGGTTAGGCACATCGGTAGTTTTAGATGGACGTTCTTTGGCAGCAGTATCTGTATCCCCGCCAGATTGCGAAACTGCAATTACTACACCGAATAGTAAAATACCTACTACCAGTAATACCATGGTTCTGGTTTTTGAATTGCCGAGTATAGTTGCTATTTTACTAGCCATGTCATAATCCTGTGAGCTCTATTTTTATAGTTTTACCATTTTGCGAAGCAAGAATTAATGGCGTTTGTGCTAACTCATAAACTTTAGTCCCATCTGGCCCGGAGATACTGGTATTCCACGCTGGCGAAAGTAAAGTCAATTTAGTACGAAACAATATTTTGCCATTAAATAACCATGCTCGACCATATTCTCTAGCTACGTTTAATTCTATACTGCCTGTTGGCGGTACGCCATCTAAAGCACCAAGTAATGCTGGGGTAGCTGCGCCGCCTGGCATTGCGGTATCCATTGCTGGTGCATCGCCATTTGGACCAACACCTGGTACTCGTACATCGATGCGATAATCAACTTCTTTTTGGCCGGTGACCAAAGACATAACAACTGGTGTGTCAAGATCTGCTAAGCGAATGGCCACGTTACCGCTTAGATGATCTTTAGTGCTTTGAAAAAATAGAGTATTAGTCTTATTGTCCCATTTAATATTAAAGCCATTAGGATTACCTAAACTGTAATCAGCCACTGGCCATGGTTGTCCAGTACTGTCGACAAAAACAATTGAAGTAACAAAACCTGTCGCCAATCGTACTAGTGGGGGGACTGCTCCTGGCGATAAATCTACGGTAATAGTGGAGGCAACTGGTTGTGGTGGTGCGTTAGCGGTAGAGTTAATCACTAGTTGTTGTTGATCATATTGTTTATGTAATTCTTCAATTTGTCGTGGTAGTAGTGGGAATGTTTTGTTCAATAATTCTTTAAAAGCCTCATCTCGCAAGGTAGTTGGTTTATAAGCTTGCGATGGTTCTTGTTGCGCGACTGTAACGACACCTGCTTGTTGCAGTAAATCATTTGTTACACCAAGATTGCCAGCTTGTGCTTGTATATCGCTAACAGTCAAATTATTGGCTTCTGGTGTACCGCGTAACACATCATAGATGTCAGCTTGCAACAACACAGGGTTAGCCGCTAATGTAAGCATACTTAAACCTTGTAATAGTCCCAATTTAAATCGGTACATGATATTCCTCATCCACTATCTGTGCGATTCCTATGCCTTTAGGTGCCTCACTGGTTTGTACACGTGTTACCAAGACGCTAACAGCGATGTTTTTTTGCGTGCTAGTAGTACTAGCACCCTGATAATTTAGTAATAAGGGAACTTGTATTTTCCAGGTATAGACACCATTCATCATACCTTCTTGAAGTATTATTGCGGCATTGGTAGCTACCGCAGAAACAACTAACTTGTCTTTAATAATTTTGTTCAAACTGCCACTGTCTTGTAAAGATTCTAAAAATGTTTGATAACCACCAGCTGTAAAATATTCTTTTAGGCCATCTATAGTATCTTGGTATTGATAGAAATCAAGAGTATACGCGCTTGTGACGCCTTGTGTAACCCATTTTGTTAAAGATGATGGTGTGACATTTGGTTCAGTTAACGGAAATATTTCTATAGAATCACCAGCAGTAGTGTCAACAAAGAAAGTTTCTTTCTTACGCATTAAGTCAACAGTTAATGCGCCTATGGAGGCAATCAATGTCGCTATAACGAACAGTCTGCTGGCTGCCATCCTTCCGGAGACAGCTGCTGATAATTGTGATGTGCTAGATCCTGCGTCTGATTTGTTCATGGTCAGTCAGCGAATATCCTAAATAAAAATATTATAGAGGTAAATTGGTGTATGGGCAACTATACTCCTATATACTCATGAGCGAGACTTAACTCAAGTTAAATATAGAGATATTTTTTAATGCCAAATATTGCAACTGAATTAGTATTATTGCGGAATGAGTTTTACCGACGCAGCTATAGTCAAATTAAACAGACCATAGTTGTATTGCTATTAATATGTGCTTTGCTGATAGGTTTTATCATCCATCAAAAAAACATCCTAACCCCAAAGCCACGTTACATTCCAACTTCTCCTGATGGGCAACTTATTTATGATCCACCAGTTAGTGAAAACCATTTGATTTTAAGTCGGCAAAAAGTTAATTCGGTGACAGATATAATTGTCGGCATGCCAGAGCCAACACGTTTATTTACAGATTTGCAAGAAGAGGGTGAGAGCGCGCTAATTTTATATTGGGCCTATGTTGCTGTATCAGAAATGTTTAATTATGACTATGTGCATTATCGTGAAGTTATTCAGGAAGCGAGCAAATACTTTACGCCTGTTGGGCATCAAAATTTTATTCAAGCGCTAGTTTCTTCCAAAAATCTAGAGACAGTTAAGGCGCGTAGTGCAGTGGTAATACCACAAATAACTGGTAAAGTAGAACTAAAAGGAACTTACACAATTGATGGACATTTTGCTTGGAATCTGGTTGTACCGGTGCAATTAACATATGCCAGCGCGCAAGATGCCACGCCAATCGTACAACAACTTAAAGCTAACCTATACATAGCTAGAGTTTCTACTCTATTGTGTCCATTTTATGGTTTGGCAATTTATAGACTAAATTTTGAACAGATAATTAACAATGGTATTTAATCATGAGTAGTGCAACACCAGAACCAAACAATGCATATAGTGATGCAAATAGTGTAGTGACACGCTATATATATCGTTACCACAATGATAGTTTATTCACGCTAAATGTATTATTGCTATCTTTAATTGGATTGTTATTGATAATGGTGTTTTTTATATTTATACAAATTGGTACTCAACCGCAACCATTACATTTTAAATTAAATACTAATGCGCAGATTATCGATCCTGTGCCTTTAGATCAAGAAGGAATTTCTAAAGCTGCCTTATTAAACTGGACTAATGAGATGTTGATGGATGCCTTTAGCTTTAATTATAGCAATGTACAAAAACAAGAAAGTAAATTGCATCAATATTTTAGCGAAGTAGCAATGAAAATTTATCTGGATATATTAAATACTGATGAAGATTTAAAAAATATCGGTAATTATAAATTTGTTGTATCCATAACTCCAAAAGCTGCGCCAGAAATTATTGTGAGTAAAGCATTTCAAGGTCGTTATGCCTGGCAAATTGAAATTCCGGCGCGGATAACCTTTAGCAATGCTTTAGCTAAAGGCACCCAAGATTTGATTTTCAATTTCTTGGTTTGGCGCGTGCCAGAATCAGAATCGGATTTAGGTATAATTGTTGCTACCTTCACACGTAAAATAGTCTCGCGTATGTCGCCGCAAGGTATACGTTCGCGTTAAATTTATATTTTATGGATTAAAAGTTCTTCGCATGTTTTTAACATCTAAATGCCTATTTTTGCAAAAATAATGAAAACTAAGTAGCGATAGAAGGCCCAATGTGAATATAGTCGCTTCTTGCAAGTCGAATGGCCAAATATTTTTAGTAGAATAATCATTTTCGATAGAAGGCTGATTATAGGAACGTAAAAACAAAGTTTTTGTATTGCTACTAAACTCAGGATTGTCGTTTCTAGATGGCAAAGATGAAGGGGTATTTCTATTAGATGGTTTTAGACCTGAAAACTGAAGGATTTTTATATTGTTAGTAGGACTGCTAATGCCTAGCATCACATCCTCAAGGCTTCCATCATTGGCATCACCATAATATTTAATGAAGCCATTTTGTTTTTCGCGGCCATTTATAAGGTAAGAGTAAAATAATTTGTTAGAGTCATAGCGAATTGCTTGTACAGAGATATTGCCAGTAAATTCACCAGGGATTTCTAAGGATTGTTTTTTAGATAACAACGTATGCTCTGGCAAATTTATGTGCATAAAATTTCTTACTCCATCGCATAAAGCATTTGGTGCAAGGCGGTGTGATGAAAATAGAAAAGTAATGCTTTGTGGTGTGCGATGATTATTTGCAACATGCATATCAAAATAAACCTTATCACCAACATCGTACTCTACCTTTGCTAAATTAGGTATAATGTATTCAATATCATTAGTCAATTTGATGGTGTAATAATTGTTGGCTTTATGTTGTAATGTTCTTAACAGATCAGGATCAATTCTTGAATGATAATCGCGCTCTATAATACGTACAAATTTTACTAGATCAAATATAAAAACCGGGGTTTTTAGAACCAAAATTTTATATTTTGGGGTAAAGAAATCTTTAGTCGGCACAGATAATTCTTTCAAAATAGCCTTAAGCTCGTAATTTTTTAAATCTTTAATTAGCCCCATTATAATCCCACTCATGGCTTGCATAGTTGGTGCTGAAAACGAAGTACCACTTACCATTTTTTCACCAAAAGTTTCAACTTTACTAGCTAATGCAGAAGTAAATACATTATCACCATAAGAAAATTGTGCATCATGAAAATCTATATTGTGCCCACCTATAGCGAATACATTTTTCATTAGGTTCAAGGGCTCAGGTGGAATAGAAGGATCATTGCCTGCTGACATAAATAATTGAAATCTGGGATATTCTATGTGTAGACCTTGTATTAGATTATATAATTCTACGAATTCTTTTTCGTCGTATATATCGTTAGGTTGCTTTAATAATAAATCTGAAATTGAAAGTTTAGGGTTTAAAAACAAGTTCATGCTCATTGAAAAATTTAATAGATATGCATAATGTTGTTCATTTGATTCCAGCCACTCTAAACGTTGTTGTATTTGCAAAAAAATATTTTTTAACCATAATATTTTATGAATGTTATAACCATGATGTTTTAATTTTTTATCTGAAAAAATATCAATATTCCTTACACCAGGCAAAAATTTAATAGATGTTTCTGGCACTAAAATGCCATGGGAATCAAATTTAACAATTGGTAAATAGTCAGGAGTGATACAATTATAACTACTACAGATATAATTGGTTACATTAATTCCTGCGAAAGGTTTGTGCCAGGGATGCAATGGCGTAAAATCTATGAATCCTAACGTTATATTAGAGGCATAATCATAATTTAAGATTCCAAGAGGCCAAAAGCCATTATTGGTGGCCCCATCTATATATTCGGATGCAGGGGAGTATTTGGTACGTTTTTGGGCCAACTTAATTCTAGCTTTTAATAGTTTTTCTTTATCAGGTGGCTCTAGCAAGTCTAGTCTATATACAAAATGCTCGTCTAACCATTCACCATCTAGCCCATTTTTTAATATCTCTATAGCTTCAGTGTAATCTTGTATTGGAAGAACTAATTCTCCATCTTCAATCATTTCAAAGATCTGTTCGTTGGTTATATTATATCTTTTTTTTATTTTTTCTAACGGACGCCCCAAAAAATCTATATTAATAATCATGTTTTCCAAGGTGTAAAATTTTATATTTAAATTGCTATCTGGTTTGATTCTTAATGTCGAACAATTTTTAAATGTTTTTGAAATGCTCATTAATAATAATACAGGTTTGATGGGTTAAAAACGCGGGCGGGATTATGCCACAGATACCTGCCTATAGTAAAGATAAAAGCCATTCAAGCAACTATTTTATTCTGGAGTAATGCTGATGATACGACCATCAGTAGTGGTAGCAAAGCATTGAGTTTTGGGAACGGTTAATAAATCAAGATATAAATAACCAGACAATAAAAAATTTATAATTAATAGAAAAATAGCTATATAAATAAATCTTCTATAGCTATTACGCAAGAATAAAACATTATCAATATTACTTTGAATAAATTGCTTTAACATATTATTCTCGCCAGGCAGGTCTTGCGACACGCACTTTGCCAGCAAGAGTAGAACGGAACCAACGTAAAAAAACCGGCACTGTAAAATTAAAACGTTCTAAAATGCTAAAAAAAATCATCGTGCCTATAGCGATATAAAATGTCCATAATCTAATATGCAGTAATAACAATACTAATGGTAGTGCAGCTAAAGCATCCACCATAAAAAACCTGGGGGTTCTTGCAGAGTCACGCCAATATGCGCCAGGGACCGCGGCCATTATACACCCATATCCTTATCTAACATTTCTGCTTGCGTTTGCACTAATTTAAAGAATCTTTCTTCTAATATGCCAGCATCAAATTTTTGTTGTGCATCGACTAACATTGGTTGTCCGTATTGTTTAACCATTTTACGCGTATTAGCCGCCAATCGATCAATATCGCTGCTCAATAAATTATCCCGAATAATATCGTTAAATACCAAATATTCACGTAGTGCTACACGTTTCCCATCGGTAGCAGGGGCTAATTGTTGCCACACTACCAAACGCAAAGTTTCTAAAATATCTAAGGCTCGCCCGTGTCGTTCTTCGGCAGGGAAAGTACTCACCATGCGACGTACAGCATCAGCAACGCCGTTACTGTGCACTGTAGTATAAACAGGGTGGCCAGTTAATGCTGCATCAATCACCGCAGCAATTGTTTCTGGATCACGCGCTTCACCGACTAAAATTAAGCCTGGTTTGCGACGTAAAGCATTACGTACTCCCGCCGCAAAATTAGGCAAGTGGCGTGGAATTTCTGATTGGCTAATCATTGATGATGGTGCAAGAATCGTATCATAAACAAATTCAATTGGTGATTCGTAAGTGACAATTTTCCGATTAGCGTCTTTATTTAGTAATAAACTTTTAATAATTGCCGCTAATAAAGTACTTTTACCAGAACCAGTTGGGCCAGTGATTACTACTGTGCCTTGACGTGGTGCCATGTTAGCAATAATTTCTGCTGGTAAGCCCAATGACTCTAAGTCTGGTGGTGTGCTAGGAATAGTTCGTGCGGTAATTTGGATGCCATCATGACCTTCGACCTGACAACCAGTGCCGTTGATACGAAAACGATAGCGCTCGTTACGCTCTGGACGTACTTCAAAGTGTGTATCAACATCCTTGCCACTAAGAATTTGTGTAGTACCATTGGCACCGTAAATATTATTTAATAAATCACCAACTTCTGTATTGGATAATTTTCGTAAAGTAATCGGCACAATTCGTCCCTGTACTTCTGCCATTATCGGTAGATTGGTTTGAAAAGTTATATCCGAAGCACCAACTTTTACACAATGCACCAACGCCCGCTCCAATTCACGATCGGTAAAACGCACAGGTTCGTTTGCCAACAGAAAATCACTCATGCAAATGGATCTCCGTTTTCCAATTTTCACTGTCTGCTTGTAATTGTGGGAAGGCAGTGATGCGTAATAAGCGATCGTTAATCGTCATGTCATCACCACTGCCAGTAATACCCATCTCCATCGCCGCTACAAACGGTGCGCTAACCATGCTTTGTGCTAACAAATTACGATACATGATCATGCCTTTATAGTCGCGTACTAAACGGTTGATGTTTTCACGAAAAATTAAGTCTGCTTGTTGCAAACCTGCTTGCCAACCTTCTTCCAAATCTCTTTCCCACATAATGCGTTCTGGTTTATTACGTGGCAAGAGGCTACGATCTGGTAATTCTGGAATATCATACGACATCCATAGATATTCGCGCCAAGTAGGGATCGCCGTAACAAAACGTGCTTGTGCGATTATTTTGTAATTGCGATCAGCAATTCTGATAGTATCAGTACCAGATAAATTTAGGGTATTACGTGCTTCAATTAATACCGGTGGTAGAATATTGTTATCTAGTAACATACCGTTGAATTGAAAAACCCTATCTAATACAGGTTCATAATTTACAAAGGTATTATTAATTTTTTCCGCTCTTTCTGCTAAGCCACCGCGTGCCCCCAGAGATAAAGCAGTCTCACGCAAAGCTTGTGCTCGTAATGCCCCAATTGCTGCATCGCTATCATTTACTCCTGAAGCAGTTTTTAGATTTTCCTTAACTTGTGCAATTGGTGGTGCATATCTTGTTTTACCAACAACTTTGTATGGTGCCACCGTTGGTTTGTTCCTGGAACTTATCTTGTTCTTTTCTGGTGGATTTTTGGGGGGGCATGCAGATTTTAATGAACAGCCAGTTAAAAATACCAGCATGCAGCTGATTGCCAAAAATCGCTGTATTCTTATGAGGTATGATTTCATATAATCACCCCATTTTAGCATAACGAATTTCAATAATCCGATTTGCCGGGAACACCACTATGTTGGCACGTTTACCTGCTTGCATACCGGCATTTTTAAGTAAATCAGCAATGATCGCTTTATCTTGCGAAATGGAGACTATTATGGGGATTGCCGGCGTGTTGCCCAACACCTTTAGACGGTAATCTGTCATATTTGCCAATTTTTGTACCAATGGCTCAATTGGTCCGGTCCAATCTATGTCTACAGTACCACCCATACCGCCCTCTGGGGTTACTAAAGGTGCAGTGTTGAGTAGAGGAATGTTATTTTCTTCTTGCGTGCGTGCCAATAATGCTAGCGAAGCCTCGATAGTTTTTGCCGCAGCTATTAGCTCTTGTTCTACTTCGGCATTGAATGGCACCTTGGAGGCGCTGACCTCAGAGTTTTTTCGTAATGCAGAGTTGCAGCCCAAGAGGCTAGCGCCCAGCATTATACATGTGATTGCTTTTATTAAATTATTCATTGTGTTATCTTTAAGAATTCTAACTTATATATTACCCGTGTATATAATGATAGCAGCAAGTGGCTATTAGGTAAAATATACCCTGGAACTGAAATGCCTTGGGTATTATATTGCTACTTACCTTTATAAGACCTATTATATAGGTTGAGCACATAGATTAATTTTGATTGTTATCAGGCGGAGTTTTTGCATGACCACCAACAAAGATCAGATAGGTCAACAAGTTGCTGCAATCGCTAAAGAAATTGGGTGTAAATTCACTTTAAAGGATAATGTAGTTGATCCAGCAGAAGTGTTTTTAGCTAAAGGCTTATTGCCAGCAATTATGCGTCGTGCTGATCAGCTCTGTTCTTTTTGCCTTGGCTATGGATTAGGAGTAGATTTTAGTCGTGCAGAAGGCACCATGTTGGGGGTGACTGTGAATTTTGATGATAAAGGCGCCAATTCTTTGCGTTTATTATGTGCTGTAGATGTGCTGATGGAAATTGTACAAAATGCGCCCAATTCGCAGCAAGTGGCGCTAGATGAATTAATGTTGGATTAAAATATGAGCGGAGCTGGACAAGGTGATGATCGCAACTCGATGGCCCTATTGTGGCTAGTCGGGTTTATCTTTGTGCTAGGTATACTGGTCTGGTATTTATTTGCCGAACAATTAAAATTTGTCTTTATTAAAATCCGCATGTTAGAAATGTATATGGTAACCTTGGTTACCAATCTACTACCAAATTCAGTAGAAGTTTTGAGTTCTGTTAAAGAAACCGCAGCTAAAACTTTATCAGTAACCAAAGTAATCACTCCTGAACAATTAACTGCAGCAAATGCAGCGCAATTAAGTACTATTGTTGGTGGTTATTTGCGTTTTCCCGTAACAATATTATTAGCCTGGTTTAGCTATCTTATGTATGGCCGCAATATAAAAATGCGTTATCGTAAGAAATATACTATGGATTCACTAGCGCGGCAGGAATCAGTAGTGTGGCCGCAAATTAATCCGGTATTGGGCGCTAAAATAGAAGAAATGGATATAGACTCTGGCATTTGGGCTATGGCTTTATCGCCATTAGAATTTTGTCGTAGATATAAACTGATCAGTATTCGTGTAGAAATGCCAACCAACATATTATCCAAAGGCCCAACTTATCATATGGTGTTAGACAAAGTACGTGCAACAAAAGCATTTACTGCCCAACTTGGTAGATTGTGGCAAGGGCCTGAAGCATTACCAATCCATCGCCGTGCTTTATTGGCTGCCATGGTTGCACGTGGTTGTCGTGATACGCAAGCAGCGCGTGATTTATTGCAACAAATAAATCGTTCTTGTGCTGGTGGTAAACTGGACAAATTAGATTTTAGTGGTGTAGACGAGTTATGGAAAAAGCATATCAATAAACGTGAAATTGTTGATCTGATTAAGGTGCATGCTTATGAAACCACGGTATTTATAGCTTTGTTTTTATTTGCACGTCAAGATGGAGTGTTTGCTAGTTCAGATTTCCTCTGGTTAAAGCCATTAGATCGCAAGTTTTGGTATTTTTTAAATACCGTCGGTCGTCAAACAGCTTTTTGTGAGGCAGCCGGCGTACAGGCACATTTTTTAGCTGAATGTGCTATGCGCCGTGGTTTAGGTGTGCCGATGGTGCAAGAAGCAACTAAAGCACTAGAATTAGCATTAAATGATATTATTTATGTACCAACTGCAGAGGAAAAGGACCAGCTGTTAAAGCAACTTGAACCAGGATAGGGATCAATGGCCGACGAAATTCGAGGGATTGAATCGAAACATGAGCACTCTGCTCAACAGTTAGCGCGCGATACTCGCCCGTTAGGGGTGCGGGTCGCCGAATTTTTGAGTCTTCCCGCCACAAATTTTGTTTTTACTTTTAGCGGCATAGCATTATGTTTTATTTTTCCAGCATTTACGGACATAATCTTTCTGGTTTTGTTATGTTTATTCTGGTTTTCTTATACTCGTAAAAATGTCTTACCGTTTCGTTTACCTAAATCATCTGATGCGCTTGATTATAACGATCTAATACCTGGTACGCAGAAACCAAGGATGGGGGGTGGCATAGCCTTTTTTGGTAACGATCGAGTAACGCAAGAAGAGTTGTGGTTTTCCAATGATGATATGCGTACCCACGTACTAATATTTGGCTCAACCGGTAGCGGTAAAACCGAAGCATTAATTTCTATAGCTTGTAATGCTTTGATCCAGGCTAGTGGCTTTATTTACATAGATGGTAAAGGCGATAATAGCTTATATTCCAAGATATTTTCATTAGTGCGGAGCATGGGCCGTGATGATGATATGCTGTTGATCAATTTTATGACCGGCGCACGTGACGTTATCGGACCGCAAGTATCTAGATTGTCCAATACGATGAATCCATTTGCGCTTGGTTCTTCTGGCATGATTTCCAATCTGGTAATTAGCTTGATGGACTCGGGTGGTGGTGCAGATTCTGGCGCCGATATGTGGAAAGGCCGTGCGATGAACTTTGTCGAAAGTTTATTGAAAATTTTATGTTATATGCGCGATAAAGGCGCGATTTTATTAGATGCTAATACGATTCGTGAATATTTCTTGTTAGATCGACTAGAAAAAATAGTTGTTGATCATAAGTTTCCATTGATTGGTAGCGAAACAGAAATTGATATTAATGATATCCCTGCCATCGTTACCGATCCTATCCGTACTTACGTTTTAAATTTACCTGGTTACAACCCTAAAAATAAAGGTCGTCAAGCAGGTGAAGTATTAGAACAGCACGGCTTTATCACCATGCAGTTAACCAGGTTATTCGGATCGTTAGCCGATGCATATGGTCATATTTTACGTACCAATTTAGCTGAAGTAGATTTAAAAGACGTAGTGCTAAATCGCCGTATTTTAGTAGCACTATTACCAGCGTTAGAAAAATCACCAGAAGAATTATCTAACTTAGGTAAAATTATTATTGCTTCGTTAAAAGTTATGATGGCCTCTGGTTTGGGCGACTCGGTGGAAGGCGATTATCGAGATGTAGTATTACGTAAACCGACTAATTCCCCCGCGCCATATATGTGTATAATGGATGAGTATGGTTATTACGCCGTAAAAGGCTTTGCGGTAGTGCCAGCGCAAGCACGTTCTTTAGGTTTTAGCGCCATTTTCGCGGGTCAGGATTTGCCAGCATTCCAAAAAGCTAGTAAAGAAGAAGCTGCTTCAATCGGGGCTAACTGTAACATAAAAATTTGTATGAAATTAGAAGATCCACAAGAAACTTGGGAATTCTTTAACAAAGTTGCTGGTGAAACATACGTCACCAATGTACAAAGTTTTCAGCAAAATACTGGTAGCCTGACTATGGATTACGCTGATGCACGCAGCACCTCTGTAGATCGCCGACAACGTATTGAATTGCTAGATTTACGTGATCAACGTGAAGGTCAGTGTCATATATTTTTTAAATCGACAATTATTCGTGCTGAATTTTTCCATGCTAATCCAAAGCCAGTAAAAAGAATGCGATTGGGACATTTTCTTAAAGTAGAAGTGCCGCCAACACATGAATTAATGGAATTAAGCGATCGTTTAATCCGGTTTACCAAAGTGTTAGACAATCCACATGGCACGTTACCAGCGATAACACCTAACGAAGATATCCTAATTGTGCAAGATAATTTAGCTCATGCTGATGACTCGCTCAAACCGTTAGATCGCGGGGTAAATAGCGTATTAGCTCTTTTAGAACACGAAGTAGAAAAACAAAAAGAACTTAGCTCTAAATACGAAGAAATTGCAGATACTAATGTTATGTCAGCTTTTACGCCAATAGTGGTTACTGATCTAGTACAACAAATGATCGGCGAAGAAAATGTAGAGCTTTTTGCGCTACCTTTAATATGGCGTGGTAATGGTGTGGAAGATTTAAAACATATTGAAAGATTATCCGGCAGCTCTGCTGCTGTTGCCGAAACAGTTGCGGAAGAAATTTTAAACGATGTGCAAAAAGTTACCGAATATCCACCAGATTACTCTGTCGCCACTGATATTAGTAATTTTATGGAAGGAATGAATCAAAGTATATCTATGTTGGGCGGTGAGCCATATTATGATACCAATATGTTAAGTAAATCTAAAGCAGATAGTGACAGCGATACAGAATATTCCAATGGCTCAGAAGACAAGGAATTGCCAGAATTACCAGAAATAGACGACTTAGAAGCGTTATTAGCGGATGAAGATGATGACGAAGAATTTGAAGATGATAATGAAAGTTAATTCGTTTAATTGCAGTGCGCCACGAAAGCGCCGATCGATTAGCAGCTGAAAGAATGGAAAATTTTCGCAAATTAATGCGTAAAATCAGGCCTTATAGGCTCAAGGACCAAGCTAAAGAAATAAATCAAGCTGTGCGTGGACATTATGCCTACTATGGCCTTGGAGGAAACTGCCTAGGTATCCCTATAAAAAAGCCCTATATGAATCAAAACACAATATTGTATTCTATTACTACATGTGATAGGCTGAAAATTGTTATATTTTTCGTAGGTATAGAATTATGAATGTTGATTATAAAAACATAGATAAATCTAAGGTTAATATTAAAAATCCAACTGGTATGGCTCTATTACATTTTGCCGCTTTTTATGGACATACGGATGGAATTGAAATTTTAATAAGAGATAAATCATCCAAAATGGATATGCAAGATAATGATGGTAATACTGCATTACATTATGCAGCTGTAAAGGGACATATAGAAGCGGTCAAAAAATTGCTTGCCTGTGGCGCTGATTCAGAGCTTACAAATAATGAAGGCAAAACTCCATTTGATTATGCAATTGGCAGCAACTCTGAAATTATTAGACAAACGCTAACCGCTGCGCGAGCTAATACACCTCGCCCCAAACTCTAGAACAAGTCAGAGGACGGGCCTCTCACGGCCCAATTTAAGTATTGGTCCTAATAACCGTCTGATAAACTATCATCAGCCAAAGTAAGCAATGGAATGGACCGCCCCACTTTGAATCCTGATTTAAGTGAGCCAAGATGGTAGTTAAACCATTTAACAGAAAAGCAGAATCTAAATCCGGTAGTCTTCAACAGACTGTGTCAAAGTTAAGGTAAGAGTTGGGCGGCATTAAAAGATTACAGAAATAATGATGTATATCAACATTAAAATCCCTTACCAGCAAGGATGGTATTTTAACCTCTCTTATCAAGCAACAAACAAGCGGAAGTTTCTACTTTGCCCCTACACTTAAAACAGCGCCGGTGATCGACTTGCGCCAGAAAACGCAAGATATGCTCGTTTTTCCTTCATATTCATGACATTGCCTTATATAGGTGTCCTTTGGGTTACCTTTGATATGATTCAACATATGGCTATACACTAGTTGGTATGGTTACCTTTAATTTGATTCAATTCGCTGGTCTCCTCTACCAGCTATTGAATCTTTATCCAGTGAACTTCACTACAGCTCTTATGTCTAAAAACATAAGCAGGAGTGGAGAAACAGATGAGTGGAATGAGGGTAGAATTTGATGTTGGCACAGGTACGCCACAAGTAGCAACTGTTGCTTTCGATATAGCTCTTAATGCAGAAGAAAAAGCGCTTACTCCAGATCAATTAGACAAAATTAAGACAAAAAGGGAAGAGCTGCTCGTAGCGTTACAAGCTGACATTACTAAAACAGACTTTGCTATTTCAGCATTAGATGAAGATAAAAAGAAACAATTGCTGTTGTTGCAACAACTAGAATTGGCTTTGGCGCAAAATGAAATATCAGCAGCCAATTCTCCTACAGTACAAGTAGGAGAATTGGATCAAAAGAAAAAAATAGCTGGCAAGGTTGTACAGAATGTTAAGTTGTTGTGCCACTATGTTATTGGTTTGCCATATACAGATGAAAATGGCACTGCGCGCATAGATCTAACACAAGAAAAAGAAAAAAAAGATGCAGATGCTGCTTTCCGTGACCATTTGCAACAATCTTTGACAACAACAGAAAATATCACCATAACTCCGGATATGGAAGAGGAAACACCTGCAAACACAGCTGCAGCAAGTACCACTACTTCAGATCCAAATCAACCGGCTACTAATGTTGAAGATAAAAAAGCAGATAATACCGAGCCAACCGATAAGAAAGCTCCAGGTGGCGCGGTTAATGAAAAGGAAGCTAAGAAATTAGAAACTTATCATAATAATCCATTTGATTTTAAAAATCATACGGTTATGGGCCAAATGTTTGAGGCATTAGAAGAGCTTTTTGTACAATGGCCGTTTCAGATATTGTCACACTATGGCATACGACTCTTTGCTGATATTAAGAGCGGCGTTTTGGGACCTGTTTATTATGTAGCTGGTGTTTTACTCAAGTGCGTAGCTTTTCCCCTGTTCAAATTTACTGGTTATAATGGTTTGAATGAGATGGCCAATAATCTTATGCGGGATGGTGAGAGGATGGAAGGTACCGTGCCTCTAATTGCTAAGGTAATACTAAATGTGCCTTTATATGGGGTTGGTAGGTTTTTGGAAGTAGTTGGAGCAGGGGGGATTGGTCGCTCAATTATGCGTTATGCGGAGAGCAATTTAGATGGAGATAAATTACTAGGCAATCTACGCAATTCTATACCATCAAAGGTGGCTCGCTGGTTGCCCAATATTGTATTTCAGCCAGGTAACGTGCTATTTGAAAAAATGGTTATTGGCGTAGGGCACCTTTGTGCTGCAGTTGGTAATTTTTTTATGGGAGATGTAGGTAGAGTGAAGGATCATGCCGATGGTTTTGCTAAGGCATTCAACCCTTTTCGCATGACAGGTAGCGTTTTGGGTAGTATCTATACTAACGTAACTGACTGGCCGCGAGCAATCGCTCCCGCGGCGCCTACAACTGGAACCTTAGATCAAATAAATAAAGCTTATGAGGCATTAGAAGAGGTTGCCCCTAGCTGGTTTGCAGAAAAACATAATATAGCACGTTGGTTTATGAATGTAGATTTGGCCAATCGTGGTCCAAATGATGAAACTAAAGTTAGTATTAGTAAAACCATGTGGGATAATACCTTTGGTTCGGTAAAAACTAAAACATGGCGTAGAGCAGGGTTGGTGGCTGCGGGCCTCTTTGTTTTACCGTTAATTGGTTGGGGCGTATGGAATAAATTTAAGTATGGTAGCGTTTTTGGAGCTAGGGAGAATAACTCTGAAACCCCACCTGTAATTAAAACTAGAGATGGTAGTGATATAGAACAGATATCAGTCAGAGGGCGTGGTGATTCCACTGATTCTGATGTTTCTGTAGAGATTGATGACGATACAGCATCCATACACTCTAGAAGATCATCCTCATTGGATTCTAATATTTCTATAGGGGTTGAGCCTGGCTCTGATTTAGTAGACGATACAGCATCCATACACTCTAGAAGATCATCCTCATTGTCTTCTGCAGGCAGTGAGGAATCTGATAATGTTAGTGTTGACTTTAATCTTAGAGGCAGATCACCTTATGAATCTACAGATAGAGATCCAGAAAATATGCCATTAAGATTACCTCAAAAAAAAGGTCTTTTTTCTAGAATATTGCCAGCTTTCTCAAATCTGAGAAGCAAAGAAAATCAGAATACAGTTAGCTTTAAGCTACTAAGAGAAGGTGGGGGTGGTGGCCCAGGAGGGCCAACTAATACAGAACCAGGAACTGGCCCTAGCCATCGACGTGATAGTAGTATATCAGTTTAGTTGTAATCCCTGCTTAACTGCTGGACTATATTTAGCCAAATTCATATAATAGCGGTATTAAATTTAATTTTGTTGCAACCGGATATGATTTTATGAGTAAAACTATTCTTGATTTTCTAAATCTCACCCCAGAGCAAGAAATCCAATTAGAGCAAGCAGCATTAGTCTCTGATCCCAATGAGTTGTGGAATGCAATACGTGATGCATTGCTTGCGTTTGGATTTGACTCTTATAAAAATGAAAGTCAAGGAGCTAAAATAAGGTATGGTTTCTTGCAAAAACTATCAGAAATATCGCCAACATGTAAAAAGAGATTGCCTGGTTTATTTTCTCCTCGGAATATTGAAGAGATTGATCAATTACTCCAAGATTTGGTCGATCCAAATCTGTTGCAGGATGTAAAAGTAGATTTTTTTAATGCGATGAAGATTGCGTTACAGCACAAGCAAAAACAGCAAGCAGCATATGTGCAACGCTTGAAATCCAGAGAAAATACTGGAATACATGTGCAGCATACGGACGATGAACGTAATGCAATGGTCGATAGAGCAATTCGTAGTAAAAGCGATAATGCTATGTTTGATATACGAGCGATTGGTCATTTATTAGCAATGCTAATAGACTTGGAATTTATCGCGCCATTAGATGATAAAAATTTTCCTAAAGGGGTTGCGTATGTCGAGCCTAAAGAGAAAGATGAATATAGAGAACTAGCTAGTAAGATGCATGGTGGCGAGAATAGTGGTTTCCCACAGCCGCCTACACCAGCTGTACGTTAGTAAAATATAAAGCTATTTTTTCCCAAGAAATCTCTTAAATAAACTTCTGGATGCAGTATTATCAAGAGCTGCATCATTTGCTTTGCTTGCCTTACCGCCGGCAGCTGAGGTAATTTCCTTAACACCACCGCCAATCTGATCAGCCGCTCGATGTGCTTTTTCACCAGTCTCGCGTACAGCACTGGTATCTGTAGTTTCTGCTGCTCCACCTAGCCAACGCAGAATCTTATCTGGTACTGCATAAATTAATGAGAAGCAAGTATTGGTGACACTCAATATAAAGGTTACGTATAAAAAAACAATCATTACACTAGAGAAGAGAGTCGTAACGTTGATAGTCTTAAAGACATCCGCCATACCAAAATCAATTAACTGTACGATTGCTTTATAAACACGGCCGGCTAATAAGAAGCCGAAAATCATCAACATGGGACGCAAGAATATATTGGCCAAGATCATTAATGCGTGTTCGACCTTGCCAAGTTCATCGCCAGATGGAATTACTAAACTTAAAGCAATCAATGGCGCACCAATCATTGCTTCTACAACCGCCAATATCCATCCCAATACACCCATGGTAAAAATCATAAATGGAATTAACGGACAGTATATGGCTAATATTGCGCCAAAGCTCCATAATAAGGCAATCATTGGTGCCATAAAGGCGGCTATTGACAATAAAAGTGTAGTAAGGCCTAAAATTGCAGTAGCCAAGCTTGGTAAAAGTAAACCAACAGTAAAAGCTGCGCCAGCAGTAGCTAAAACTGAAGCTATAATAATCATTAAAGCTGTTTCAGCGATTAGCATCATGTCGCGGCCAAGTATAGAATGCGCTAGCATTGGATCACCGTGTCCAATACTGTCCATGGTGCTAGTCATCTTTTCTAAAATTTTAGCGCCAGCAGAATTTATGACTCCCATTATAGCTTCAGCACTACCAGCTTTTTCACCTTCACCTTGAGACGGTAGGGAAACAGATTTCGATGAAGTAATGGTATCATTAGCCAAATAAAAAACACCAGATGCTAAACTTGAGGCCATGTAATTTAGATCGAGAGCAGAGGCTACTTTTTTTGATACATTGTTGCCAGCGTAATCTGGGACTGCACCGCCGGTTCCGTTTTTTATCGCATTATAACAGGCTGTTTTTTTAACCTCTGTGCCTGTGACGGGTGGTAATGTTCCACAGGAAGGGATGGTATTACCTGGATCAGTAATTATATCTGTTTTGGCACTATCAAATAATGTACTCATTAATGTACGATTAAATATAAAATAAAAAGATCCCGCAGATACCCAGCCATTTGCTTGTCCAGCCTTAACAGCTTTTTGTACTGTTTCAGAGTTATCAGTAACAGTAGCGAATTTACCTGTGCCTATATCACTAATTATATTACCTACACCTGATATAGCTTGCCCAGCAGTATCAATACCAGCTTCAATATTTTCTCCCACATCTTCCATGCCAGATTGAATAGCCTGACCAGCTTTATCCGCCGCAGCTTGAAAATCCTCATAACTATTTATATTACTAAAATCAATACCATTGAAATTGGCTTGCCCACTACCACCGAAACTGACGCCACCAAAATAATCAGCATTATTTTGTCCACCACTAAATACACCACCTTTGGGTACCATTAAAGTCGAGAGAGTCTTTTGATATGCTTTTTCAGCTGTAGCTTTATATCCGCCTGGTGGAGGATTACTAGAATTATTACTAACAATATCTACCGAATAGTCGCCTTTAGCAATGCCTTGCGCAAGTGGTTGTAATATTTGGAGAATGGTGCTGATGGTAGAAAGCTTTGTATAATAAATCCATTGTGCTTGTTGTTTTAAAAGATTGCTATCTGGAGTTTGTTCTGCATCAAGGTAATCTTTACTTTCTGTGACTGTGCCTACGACGCGTAATTTACCGCAGATTTGCATTGCATCTGGGTCGCTTGGGTTATTCAAACCGAAATAACTGTAACCACTCATGGTTGCGACTCTATTTGGTGCAGAGCCGGTTATAATAGGCATGTTTTTGTCGGCGATGGCAAAGTTTTTTATGTATTGTCCATTTTGGTTGACCCAATTTTTGGCAATAATATTTTCTGGGCGGCTAGCAGCCAAATATAATGACTGCATACAAATGTCGGCATTTAATATCTGCGAGACAACACCTGGAGCGTTTACTTCAATAGTAGAATCATTGTATGTGCCTGCAGAGGCACTTACGCCGCTCTTTAGACCATCTAAGGCGATATTCCACAGGGAATCAGCCGCGCCTATACCTTGTAGGATGATCCACATTACAGTTACCTGTATCATGGAGTATCCTGTTGCTGGTGCTGGCACCAATAGTGCCATGCCTATCACAGAACGTATTGGGATCCATACTGCCGACCACTTTTTACCCATCGCGGTGCCTTCTTGTGCAGTATTGATGGTAGAAAGTACTGTTACGTAAGAAACAATAAAAATGCCGGCGACAACAATAATGAAATTAAACTTTTCCATGATGTTGGATAGGATGGGATTAGATGAACCGCCTAAGTATAAATCACCTATACTCGTGCCGAAAATTGTACCGAGTAACTCGATTGATTTATCAGTTGGTGGCGGATCAAAAGGACCCGCAAATACCTGTGGTGCAATTAGTAACAGCAGTAACAAGTACGGCAACTTTTTCATAACATTCCCTTGTATGTTGCTTAGGGCCATCCTAAGGCTTGTCTAAAAACCAGTCTCGTAAACTACATCCTAATTTTCTATGTTTAATTTGATAAATCCAAAAATGATAGCGGAATGCTAGCGTTAACGCATAGATTGTTACTGCAAACCCCATAATAAAACCAATAAAATTTTTGTATGAATAAGCTATAAAAATGCTATAAATAAAAATCGCCGTTGCGATGAGCAAGAAGAGGATCATTAACGCGAGAAATTCCTTTTTGCGTTGTAAGAGCTGTTCTTCGGTAATGTTAAGTCTAACTAATGCTTCTTCAAAGGTTTCTGCATTGTTAGGCTGTTCTGGAGTGAAAACATCCAACCCAAAGGACATGATTCCTCTAGTAGAGGACTTTATTTGATCTAAACCGAGCCATTTAGAAACTCTAAAATTAAAAACATAACCACCAGCTGTTTTCATTTTGGAAAATAGACCCATAAACGCCCTCCATTTGCTTACTTATGTAATTATATATCATCCACCGCGTACTGCATCTGGTGGTATAAGGCGCTTCGCCTTAGTTTGTAACCTAGCAAAATTACGCTCTGGTATACCCGCAGAAATCTTTTGTACATGATCGGCACCGGTCTGCAGTGCGGATTTGGTAGTTTGTAATTCATGGCTGGCATCACTGTGTTCTGGCGAACTACCCATCCAACGTAAAATTTTGTCAGGTAAAGCATAAATGAGCGAGAAGCATTTATTGGACAATGCCACGATAAAACCAGCATACAATACTAAAATTGCTACCCAAGCAAATAATGAATTCTGAGTGTTTAAATGTTCAAAATTACTTAACATCCCAAAGTTAATCAATTTTACTACTGCTTGATATAAGCGCGCAGATAGAATAAAACCAAATAGCATTAAAGTCGGTCTTAATAATATGTTTAATAACAGCAATAATCCTTGTACTACTTTACCTAACTCATCGCCAGATGGCAGCATAAAGCTGATGGCTAGGATTGGTGCTGCCACTACTGCCTCAATGACTAACAACAACCAACCAATTATTGCTACAGTGAAAATCATGTATGGTATCAAAGGAATATAAATGGCTAGAATTGCGCCAATAACCCAAACGATGCTGTAGATAGCGACCGATAAAGCTCCTTTTTGATTCAAAAGGTTAATGTGTTTTTGTAGTTCGGCGGTTACTGGTGCATAACCTTGTTCAACACGATTGAGAGCTACATGTAACTCTGCTTGTGTGTCTAGCCAAGCACGCTCAGAGATGGACATAACCGAAGCGCCGAATCTACCTTGTGCTATTAATGGATCAACATGTTGTTCTAGTAACATTGTTTGTAACAAATGCAGCATATTTTCTTGTAAGTTTTGGATAGGCGTATTTTCTGGTTTATATGGCGACGATAATTTTAACTTGTCACTAATAGTTAGGGCATCGTTATCTAAATATATTTTGCTGTCCCATAATCTTGTTCCCATATAACTAATTTCTGGACCGTATTGCAAAAATTCGCGTAATACGGGTGGCAATATTTGTTCCCGGTTAGATAAATAGACATCACATATGCCAGGAGTGTCGCAGCTAGGGATGGAGCTAGTTTGCGGTGGGGTAGCAATATCATTGAAATAATCTACGCCGAAAGTTTGATTCAAGGTAAAATAAAATGATCCGGCCGCTAGCCAACCGTTGGCCATGCCTTCATTAATAATATGTTGTATGCTATCTATACGTTGTGGCTTGACCATATCTTTGAGAATTTCACGATAAGTATTAATAGCTTGACTAACATAACCACCTGGGCTCAAAGTTTGTTCTGGTAAGACTTTGATACGATTAGATTCATCCCGCGGTGAGACTTTTTCATTTATTATATCATCTGCCAATTTAGAGAGATTATTGAACATCATTTGCAGAGCTAAAATCTTACGAGTATAGATGCCTTTAGCTTTTTCTAATAATTCATGATCATTTACATATTTGTTATCTGCCAGGTCACCTTTAGTAACTATACCAGTGATAGTATAATTGCCGCATATTTCATTATAAGAACTATGTCCAGGAATACCAATTCTTAAAATGCCAGTGTATTCTGCTTGTTGTCCACTAATTAATTTGTGTTCTAAGACGGTTTCATGTAGCTTTATTCTGCTCCCATACGCTCTGATATTACTTTCAAAAATATTATTATGCCGAGGAGTCTGGAAGCCGCCTACAGGTGGTATGGCAGTACCGTTATTGATTTTGATAATAGTTTGCATACACACGGCGGAGCGTAACATTTTTTCTGCCATGTCAGCGCCAATTAATTCTAACGCATCATAAATATGTCTATTAGGTAAATCGACTTCTAGTGGGCGAGTAATGCCTTGCGCAGCAGATAGTCCTTGGTTCAAATCCTGTAAAACCGAGTTCCAAATATTATCGGCTGCGCCGATGCCTTGCATGATACACCACATAACCATGGTTTGAATAACCGAGTAGCCGGAAGAAGGGGCGGGGACAATCACTAACATGCCCATAACAGAGCGCAACGGAATCCAAATGGAACTCCATTTACGGCCCATAACCTTACCTTCTTGGGCAGTATTAATGGTGGATATTATTCCTACGTAAGAAATAATCATTGTGCCGAGAGTTATAATGACCGCGTTAAAGCGCTCAAACATGTGCAATAGGGCTGGATTGGCTACACCACCTAGGTATATTGTGCCTATATTGGGGCCAAAAATATAGCCAAGAAAATCAACCGATTTATCGGTGGGTGGTACTTTAAATACTTCTGCCATCAGCACACCTGGCAGTAGGATGGTGCAGATAAAAAGTAAGAAACGCATTTTTGTTTTATTCCTGCTAAACGTCTAGATTTTAGCTTTATATCGTCATTCTGTTCCCTGAAAGGCGCATTTTGGCTAAGTAAAGCAATACATGCACATTTATCAGTTTTGTTATCCATGCTATATTATTAACAGGATTTACGCAAAAGATAATTTAATCTTCAGACAACGGATTTTGTTTGTTTTCAAACTGATAACAGGTTATGAGGTTTTATTGTGCCAGATTTACATACCGATGCAATTCATGCTTTTTGGGATAGTTACGACCGCCGAACATTGTATCGCGTCATTGTAGCTTTAGAGCGAGTCGAGCATTGGGCTATGGATGATGAGCTAGAGATTGAGCCAGCTATGCTAGAGTTGGGGCGTGTGATAGATTACGCTGTTGATTTTGATGTGGCTGGGTATGAAGAACCATTAATTAGAGTTTTAGCTAGTACTAAGTCCAGTAGGGCGATGCGGATTCTGCAATCTTTGGATTTGGCTAAACCTGGATCTGCTTCGCAGTTATTGATGTATGCAGAAGATCATAGCAAAGGCGATGTAACACCTGCTAATGCACATATTAAATTATTTTTACAGCGTAATTTGGTGTTTGAACGTTTACAGTTATTAACGCGTGTTTTTGCGCCACAACGAGTCTCGTTGGTTTTAAAAGCATTGGAAAATTATAACGCTTAATTCAATAGGATATCTTTAAATAAGGAGATTTGCATGCGTATATGGTCATCATTGAAAGTGATTGTTATTAGCACGTGTTTTTATTTACCAGTAGCGCATGCGGATTATCTTAATGAGCAAGAGTTTGGGCAAAATGGCAGCATTGCAAAAAGTTTAGAAACCAACCTAAATAATTACCTAATGCCGTTTGAGGTGCAACAGCTTGGCCACTCTGTTTATAATGCTGGTACGGACTATGGTGCTTTAGGTAATGAAATAACCTCTAGTTCTCCACAAATGGATTTTGTAACTAAACATGTTCAGGGTTATTGTTCGCCAAATATAAAGACAGAGAAAGATGGTTTTTCTTGTACAGGGCAAACGGCTAATCTTAATAATGATGCGGTTTCTGCTCAGTTTTTGGAAATGGGTGATGTTCGTACATCGGTGTTATTAGAACCTAACGTATATACTCCAGTTGTTGATCTAGCGGCGCGTAACTTTATAAGAAATATAACTATGCCGTTCCCAACGCAAATTTATGCGAATTATATTAGTAATCCGAGCAAATTCTCTAGCAATGTGACACAACGTAAAGCTTATGCGAATTATTTAGCTAGCCAGGCATTACTTGGTGTTGCGCGCTATGCTATGGATGAAATGTATGGGATGCGAGTCGCAGGTAGTGTAATTGGTTCAAGCGGGGATGCCGCAACGCGATCTATTTTAAGCGTAATGGAAAATGAGGCAAGCCGGCGCTTTATAGAACCAGCCTATGCTGCATTTTTGGCTGATACGCAAAATACCGATCAAACGGCAATGGTGAGAGATTTAGCTGCGATGCAGGCTTTTCAGTTATGGATGAATTATCAAAGTTACAAGCAGAACGAGCGCATCGCTGCACTTTTAGCGGCAATATTAGCTAATTCTGTTGGTGCGAGTATAAATCAAGCTAATAGTGCGGTTGCCTCAGGCGTTGGTAATTAACAAAGTTAACGCATTTTAGGGCGCTGAATGTTAGGACCAGTCTTATGCAACTCCGCATTCTTCTTTTGGCGACGTACTTCAGCAGTATCAAGCTCTTGCGTGACACTATAGCCACGTAAACGTTCGGTTAGTTTTAATAAAGATTTTTCTAAGGATAGCTTATAACTTTTGCCATGTTTTAAGGCCCATTCGTCAAAGGACATTAAACTTTGCAATGGTTTTTGCGCATTAAATATTTTTTGTAAATGCGCTACCATCATCTCTACCATTGTTAAACTGATACCGAGCTTATTCGCGATATATTGTATAGAACTGTTGCAGCCGAGCAAGTACCAACAAAACATCCAAGAGTGCAATGATGGGATATTATCTTCCATATCAGTTTCAGAATCATCATTAAACTCTTTATGGCACGATAAACAAAGATATCTATAATTGTCGCGGCTTTTTTGTTCTTCTATTGCTAAGCGCTTGATATTGATGGAGCTACAATAGGGGCATTTTACTTTGCCGTGCCAACGCTCTTGGCGTAGAGTTTCACCGCTTTCGGCCTCACCCAAATGTTCACGTATTTGCGCAGCGTAATCTTCTGGTAAGTTTGGTTGTTCAAGTTTGGTAAGTTCTTTAAGCTCGGATAAATTTAATAGTACTTCTGGGTTGATATTTTTATATGCTTGACGGTATCTATTGATTAAGGCCTTGGCTGTTTCAACTTTTATATCTTTTTTCTTATGATCACTATCATTCTTCATATTTACTCCATCGTGTGAGGGCGGTTTGTACAACCGCTCTCACGGACAGAAGTCGTAACATCATGATGTGGTTTCGACGTATGCATTTGAATTATGTGCTGATGCAACAACTTCTGTCTCGCTAGGCACTTGCCAATTATGCGCCACTGTCGCTAAATCTTCAAGCATTTGAATATCTTCATCTTGTAAAGTGCTGAATAATTCAATCAATTGTTGTACTGGCTCAGCTAAGCCGGCATTTTCCAGAGTACGATGATTGTGAGTTTCCAGCTCTAAGACTTTGCGCAGTTGCTCAATATGTGTTTTAACAATCTTGGTATAAGCGGGTAGGTGCTTAGCTGCTGATTCAAATTCAGTGGCTAGAGTACGATGGCCGTTCGCATCAGATTGTAGGTTTTGCTTTAGGTTCTTTATTAGGTTTTGCGTTTGATTATTTGATAATTCAGTCATGTTTTATTCCTCCTTAAGCTATGGCTTCTGCATGTTTAATAGTTAATCCGTGGTTAGATAGTTCTGATAAAATATCAAAAGCTGATAGCCCACGACGACGATATTCATGCAGCAAAGGTAGTAAATCCAGAACAAATTTATTAATTAACTCAATATCTCGAATCTGATCAAGACGCGTGATTAATTTTTTCACTTGTGCTTCATCCCATGAGGAACGCTTAATAGAATTTATGCCGCGTGAGTTCAATTCTTCAGCTATTTGAGCTTCAGTAAGTGTGTTGGCGCGTAATTCATTGGTTAAGGCGCGAGCCTCTCTTGATAGTTCGTTGAGACGTACTCGATCTAAAACTTTTTGTAGCTGGCTTAATACCCATTTGCCGCCTTCTGGGGCAGTAAATCCTTCATCATTTAAGGCTTTAACCATTTGTCGTTGAGAGTAACCTTTACGTTTATAATCAGAAATAATTGGTTGTAGCAAATCAGCAAAAACAATTGCCACGTCAATTTTCGGTTTATTCACTTTGCTGATCACTTCAGCAGCATTTGGATTGCCAGATTTAGCAGAGGTCATTTTTAGTCCTTCGCGAATTAATTGGCCGTGTAGTTTACGTTGAACTTGTGCGTGTTTATGCAGCGCTTCTAAAATCACATGATTAACAAAAGGTTGATCACAGCAATAGAATTGCACGCCAGATGCTAGAAGTAATTGCGAAAAGGTTTCATTATTGGTTAGTGTACCTAGTTCAGCAATTATTAAAGTAGAATTTTTTTGTTTGCACAGCTCGATAGCTTTTTCTAACTGGGTCCATTTATTGGATTTTTTTTCTGGATATTCAATGAAGGTTTCTAATACATCGGCATTTTCTTGAGTGTCTATAAATTCGTTTACTGCTTGTCTCTGTACATCTGCTATTCTATCGCTGTCTGTTGTACTGTTGCTTCCTAAACGTTGTCCAACCTTTTGTGGTTGTGCAATAAAATAAGTTACATAAAGTTTTAACACGGCTTAGCCCCACCTAGTAAGTTAATAACCAGCTCCTACTGATTTGTCTGCATATGTGCTTTAATATTTAAGGCACATACCTAAAATTACATATAATTTTAAGCGCACACAGACCTAGTATAGCCTCCCTTTGCCGAATAGCCAATTTTATATAAATATTTTTAAGTTTGGCGCAACATGAACTACAATTTTTGTTCATGCATCTAGTAACCAAACTATATTTTGGTTACTACTACTCGTGTATATAACTATATTAGCAGCAAATACGATAAAAATGTTTAGCATACCCTTCTCATTTCAATTTAACGCTGGCTTGTGGAGCTTTCATTATGACAAAAAATTGTTAAAAGTTTAATAAATAGCTAATTTAGCTATATGGATTGTCAAGATATTGTTAGGTGATGTAGGATTTAGCATCGCAGATTGTAATTATTTAATTATAAATATGGATTAAATAATAATTAAGGTAAGTAGTAAACATAAGGAGTATGTATGGGTCGTAGCTGGTTGGCCAAAAAATTGCACCCAAGCCATCTAAAAAGGGAAGAAAAGCAGAAAGCAGCAGACGCTAGAGCTGCAGCTGAACAACAAGCAGCAGAGGCTCGGGAAGCGGAGCGGATAAGGAAAGAGCAAGAATTAGCGCAACTTGCTGCGAGAGAGAGGCAACTAAAGGCGGATATAGAAGCATGGTATTTAGCAGAGTTAACAAAAGCTAAAGAGAGCTATATACAAAATCACCAAGAATACACCACGGCGATTAATAATTTAGACGTAGCGTTTGCGAATAAGAAACAAGAAATAGACAATCAGATTAAAAGCCAAGAAGAGAAGCTATTGGCGGGTAAACAGGAAGATATAGCGGAGTTAGAGAGCTATAAGTCATCCTTAATTGATTTAGCACGAGAAGCCAAAGAGTTGTTAGAGCCAGAGCAAGCGGCATCTATGCCGGAGATGGGCGAGATAATTGAAGAGATTAATGAATCTATGCAAGAGGCTCTAAATGATATCCAAGCTAGATATTCTGAGCAATTGTTAGAGTTAAAGAAAGAAGCGCAGCAGTTGCATGATGTGGCAACGAATTCCTACAAACTAGCCAAACAAGAGATAGAAGCCAAATGGTCGCAATATCTGAAAGATTACAACGCACATATAGCAGATTTAGATGCAGTCAAAGCTGCCAAGTTAAAAGCGGTTGAATCACATATAAAGCAAGAGATGGCTAATATTGAAACTGAGTATAAAGCACGTGTTGCTGCCATTGATGTTGCATTACGTAAGAGAATCCAAGAAATTGATGACAGATTAGCCCAGGAGCTAAAGCGATTAAATAGCT
>Ga0209174_10000114_pt1 | contig 61183 bp, 41 predicted proteins | sample JI91814BDNA_FD_187505 | JGI IMG/M metagenome (GOLD analysis project Ga0209174, IMG submission 187505) | Wastewater effluent complex algal communities from Wisconsin, to seasonally profile nutrient transformation and Carbon sequestration -... | ecosystem: Engineered > WWTP > Effluent > Algae...
TTCACTCTTTGCTCGTCAGCTATTCTCATTTTTTCTTGAACGAGTCTTAGTTCTATTTTTTCTTTTTCTAAGTCTTCTTCAAAGTCGCTGATGATTTTTCCGCTGGAGTCAGCAACACTAACATCTTCTGGTTTTAATTTTGGAACACCGCGGGATACTAAGTTTACAATACCTTTGATTTCTTTTCGTGTAAGTCCTTCCACTCCTGGCACAAAATGGAGAATAACCGCAGCTTTAACCGGTGTATGGCTGGAATCAGGCTCAAAGTACTGTGTGTCAGGAAACGCAATATTTACATCAGCCTTTTCGATATTGTGAAGAGTCATGAGGGATTTTTCAATCGCACCTTTTAAGGCACGGTATTTTTTTACATCTTTGTCAAATTGAGTCTCTGTAAATTTTTCTATGTCAAAAAGTTCCCAGCCCTGTACTCCAACCGGAATTAAATTTTCCTGTGCAAGCTTTGTAATAATTTCCTGTCTTTTTTCTGGATCAACGGAAATGATAGAGTCGCCGCTTCCGGAATACTTATAACCAAGCGCATCTAGCTTTTTCGTAATTTCTCCATAATCTTTTTGCTGGAGGTCTTTAAATAATATGACAGCATTTTTATCGAGTGAGAATGTGGAGAGAATGATGATTGCTACTACTACAATCGCGAAAACAGAACCCAAAATAATCTTTTTGGTACTATCTAATTTTGCGAAAAGGTCTTTGATTTGGTTAATAACTTTTTGAACAGACTCTGGCATAAGTATCCTCGGAAAATATTGCTTCTGACATAATAAGAAAATCGACATAATTGTACAATTTTTTTTTAAAAAAACCTATAAATTTTTACCATTTTTCTAAAAGTACCCTAAAGATGATAATTTTTGATTCGAACCTCTACCTGATATTTGCCTTCAGTGGTGTAATTTTATTTGCCTACCAACTTCATTACAAAAACCCTCTTGTCTACGTAAGTGGAGACGAAAATTATTTGGCAGGCACTACATTTGGAATTATGGCTGCTGGGATGGCTTTAGGTCTACAGTTGGGCTTACAGGCTACAGGAATACCGGAGAATGCTTTTAATGTTGCATTCTTTTATTCTGCATTATTGGAAGAGCTAGTAAAATGCTTTCTCATTTTTCTCCTACTTTGGTATTTTAAAATTCGTGAAGTCTTGTATGATGGAATTTATTATGGGATTGTAGTCGGAGGAGCTTTCGGCTTTGTGGAGAACACAATTTATGCGTCCGTTCTCTCTTTTTGGCCTATGATGTTACGCACAATTACCTCTTCTACTTTGCATATGCTGAATGGAGGAATCGTAGGTTATTTTACGATGAAATTTTTATTTACAGAGGCAAAATATAAAAGTTGGTTCAAGAATAATGTGAGCGCGGCATGGACATTCTCTTTTTTTAATTGGGAGTCTTCTTCTAATCGTAGAACAAGGTATAATTACTTGCTCCAGGGATTTGCAATAGCGTATTTATCGCATGCTATCTATAATTTTTTTGGATTCATTGGGGGGAAATACCTTATGGTGCTTCCTCTTATGTTGGTTTATAATTTTATCGTTTTGGAGTTTTTAGGGGCTTATGCAAAAAGCTCGTTACCAAAATATGCTCTTGATTTGATTGAGCTTTCTATTCAAGACTATGAATTGATAAGACGTTATACGAAATATGAACTCTGGTTATATCGGGAACAAAAGCTATCTATAAAATCAGTCAATCTTTTTCAAAAAGTTTCGCTTAGAAGAAGTCTTTTGATTTTATTTTTCATTTTATTTAGCATTGCGGCTATTGTTTTACATTTTTATTTTCCAGAAATAAGAAAGTCTTTTTTTAAAGAAATTTTGTTTTATGAATATATAAGCATATTTATTTTTTATCCTATTATGATTGCAGTTAGCGTTCTTTTCGCTGGATTAGTAAACCCAGAATTTTTTCAAAGAGAGATACTGCGCGTTCCCTTAATTTGTGTATTGGATTTAAAATCTAAATTTTATCAGGAGACTACGATGGTTTTCTATCTTACTGGCTATGGGTTTTATGCTCCACTTATAGATCCAGAGAAACTTTCAGGAGACTTAGAACTTAATTTTTTAGTTGGCACAAGGGAATTTAAAGGCTTAAAAGGATATGCCATTTGGATCAATGAAAATAAAAGTGAACCTGCCAGCGCAAAATCTAGATTTACCGTATCCGGTGCCTTGATTCGATTCAATCGTTTTCCAGTTTCTCTGATCCTTTATTGGAACTGGGAAAGATGGAGCCTGCGATTACGTAATTTTTTAAATTTGATATAAACATGACCCAAATCCTATACAGAGACGAAACGATATTAATCGCAAATAAGCCAGCGGGAATTCCTGTGCATGAAACAAAAGATCCGAAGAGAGAGAACTTTACAGGAATCTTGCAGAAGGAGTTAGGGCTTTCGTATTTGAGAACTGCGAATCGTCTTGACTTAGAGACAAGTGGAATTGTAGTATTCGGTTTAAAGGAAGATTCAAACAAAGAAGTAGACGAGCTTTTAAAAGAAGCGGATAAATACTATTTGGCGGTAGTGGAAGGAGATTCACCGGATGAATTTAAAATCGAATCTTTTTTAAAAGATGGAAACAAACGAGTTACTACCGTAAGAAGCGGTGGTAAAAAGGCGATTACTGAATGTAAAACAATCTATCGAGATGCAAAGAAAGGCTATTCGGTAGTATACGCTCGTCTCGTTACAGGACGACGTCATCAAATACGAATTCATTTATTCGAAAAAGGATTTCCGATAATCGGTGATAAAGTCTATACAAATCGTAAAACTCCGCTTGCTTCGCGCTCTTTACTTCATGCGTATGAGCTGCATTTTAAAAGCAAAAAAAAGGAATCGATAGTGGTAAAAGCGGGTATTCCTAAAGAGTTTAAGGAGTTCTTGCCATTGGAAATTCTAAATAGTATTCAATTATGAATTGACTAATTCTGAAAAATTAAAACCTAATAGCTGAAAACCTTGCGAGGCGCTATGATTCAAAGAATTTTTTTATTTCTAACATTTCTTTTATCCGTTGCAGTAATGGCAGAAGAAAATCCCTATTCCAAAATGGAATTTAATTTTAAAAACTCAATTGTTCTAAGAACTGGTGGAGAAATTGACTTTGAGGTAAAAGTGAATTTACCGCCGAAGCATTTTTTGTATTTGAGTCATTTAAATGAAAATGCGATTGGAGTAATCACCAGTTTTAATTTTTCGCCTGATTTAGGTTTTCAGTTAGTGGAAACAAAAAGACCGGTTGGCTTAAAAAAAATGGATGAAATGGTATTAAAGGATAACGGGGTATTTGCCTTTAAAATTTTTGAACTTGGTTTAAAAAAAGAAGGATCTACTACAAAGGTTCCTTTGACCATTCGAACACAAATTTGTGAAGAAAAAGAAAATGGTATATGTTATCCGCCAAAGACGATTACTAAAGAAGTTCAAATCGAAATTCGAGAAGGAAAAAAAACAATCGGTTTTAGATCATTAGACAATATTAATTGGGAATCAAGTTTTCAAGGAGCTATGGCAAAAGCGAAGGCTTCCAATCTAAATGTCTACGCGATTATTACAGAGCCTAGTTGGTGTGGCGCCTGTCGTTATATGGATAAAGAAGCATTTGCAAAGCCGGAAGTGCAGGCTGTCTTAAAAGAAAAATTCGTCCCATGGAAAGTAAAAGACAATGAATACGGTCGAGTTCCAACAGGCAGTGGATCATTTGGAATTCCAATGTTCTTTGTATTGGATAATACTGGTAAGTCGCTCGGAAAATGGGCAGGTGCTAGAGATGCAAAGGGATTACTCGCAATTCTAAAACCATTCGAAAAAGCAAGCTCAGAGCCTGATCCGGGTCCCATTAAGCCTCCTTCTCCACCGGAACAAAATGCAACGGAGCTAGAAGTTAAATCTGATGATGGAGGAAAATGCGTATTAACCTACGGAAAGGATTATACCTGGATGGCAAAAAGAGCAGGCGAGTTTCATAACAATGGAACGTTTCGCTTTGGAGTTAACAATAGAGAAATAAAAGTAAAACAATTTAGCCGCGATGCGAATCAAAGAAAAGCATTTCCTGTGAAACTAACGACTACTGGATTTAGAATCGAAAAAGCAGACTTAAAAGAATATTGGGCGATAGAATGTAAAGGCTCTTCACTTCAAGGAAAAATAGAAGGAAGCGATATAGAAATTTCGATAGAGAATCTCTAATTGTTTAAAATTTCCATTTTCATTTCTTTTAGGTAATCTAAGCCGCCGGACTTTAAAAGAGACTGAAGAGTTGTTTTTTCGGAAGAGCTGATATAGTCTTTTTCACGTAGCTGGTCTAGAACTTCGACAACTAGTTCGTATTCTAAACCGTATAACTCGGAATAAATCCATTGGATTGTTAGACGTTGTCCGCTCTTTTTGAAATGTTTGATGAAGGAACCGGTGATATCATCGATTTGTCCGCGACGTTTTACGAGTTCTCCCATTGTGTCTAGTATGAAAAAGATTTCCATATCATCTTTAAATAAATTCATCATATGGGCATAAATCTTTGGAGAGATAAGTGGGAGATTATAGATATTATCCTCAAGCGCCAAATAGAGATTACGCTCATCGTCTTCACTTAGGTCTGTATACTTATCAAATTCTGACATTACCTCGGGTGGTAGAATGAGAAGGAATTGAGAAGCGAGTTTATGCTGTTGTTTTTCGCGAACAAGATAGACAATCATATTGCAAATTCTTTGGTTAGAGACTAACTTCCAGTATCTGCTAGTTTTTAGCGCAAAATAGTTGTTAACGTCTGGCTTTTTCGCAAGCATTTTGCGAACTTTTAAATAATTATCATAATCAATTTCTAAGATTTTGTAAAGTGTTTCGTTACCCAGTTTTTCAATTAGGTCCTTTACATCTTCGGGCTCACAGATTCCAAAGAAGTAACGTATTAAATCTAATTTATCAGGACCTTCATTTGCGAATTCATCGATTACTTTTGCCTGTGCTTGTAAAAAGGCACTGACTGCAACGGTAAATGTATTTTCCCCTTTTATGAAGCTATTGAGTTTATTTCCTGCAATACAGAATTTTTTAAAATTCCCCATCCAGGTTGAATTGATTGAGAGCACAGAGCGGCAATTCCCCGGACATACCTGGTATATGTTTGTATCCAGGAAGCAAGTTTGTAATTCTGAATTAGAGTCTGACACTTTTTTTTATTTTACTAATTCCCCGCATTCACGCATTTCAGGGGCATACGGATTTTGAACCGCTTCTCCCTTTGCAACCCAATATTTTGCAACCATTGGACAGTAGAATTTATTATACTCAGTTTGAATTTGATTCGCCTTTAAAATGTCGGTTAATGCTTCCGAGAAACTTGATAGAGATTCAAAAAATGCTTCCTTATCATTCGAATTAATATTAGAAAGGATAGACTCTATCTTATCTAGTTGTTTTTTAATTTCTTCGTTTTTTCCAGTTTGGGATTTGGCTTCCAAAACTGCCGCATGTAATTGCTTAGTGTCGGGAATAACATCTGTTTTGCTCAGTAATACTTCATGGACTTTTTGATTTTCAGAAAGAATTTTTAAAAGAGAATTTTTTAGAGCAGAATCAATGTTACTTTTACAGGAGAATAAAAAAAGAACTAGAACTATAATGAATTTCATTAGATGTTTTTCCTTAACATGCATTTTATTTATACTTAATTTAAATTAAGTTTTTATAAATTTTCCTAAATTTCGATTCGGTTTTCCCAGACAATAAATACCCACTAAAAACAGAAACAAATAGGATATGATTCCTGAGTATAAACCATTTCTCTTTTACAATAAATACATTATTAAATAAAGTCAATTTGAAATTTATCAGAATAAAAAAGGAAATAAATTTCTTTATTTTTATATAGGTGAGTAAAATATGAGCTTTCCAAAGATAAAGATTGCACTTTGCTTTGTTTTAACAAATAGGATAAAGGCATATATAAATCATATGATAAACAAAAATATTCAAACGTTAAAAATGAAATTCACAATCATTGCTTTTTTACTAAGCATTATTTCTATAAATGCAGAGACAGTCATTCTTCGCTCACACGATGTAGTGCATGGAAAGATTACTTACCAGGATGCACTCGTGCTCCGTATGAATGATGACCTAGGCAAACCGCTTGAACTACAAAAGAATGACATTCTAAAAGTTTCCTATCGAGATGTTAAGGACGCCAAAGAAATTAAGAAGATCATCGAAGAAGAAGAAAGTAAACTTCCTCCAGAGAAAAGGAAGAAGGTTCAGGTAGTCATTCCAGAAAATAGATATACACTTTTACTTAGGTCGGCCGCTGTTCCAGGTTGGGGTCAATGGAAAGCCGGAAATAAATGGTATGCTGCGGCTGCATTTGTCGGCGTTGTAGGGGCAGCAGGTTATGCAGCAAGCAGTGTTCAGGGATTTCAAAAGTCGCAGAAAAGTTACGAAACAAACACATTTAATACTGTAGCAGTGTTATCTTTAAGTAATCTTGATAATACTAGTAAAATAGTAATCGCAGCTGTTCTTGGTGCAAGAGATTTTGAACCCGCCGCGAATGCGTCTACTGTCGGCAATAATGCCATCCAAGGACTGGGGATTGTATATGCAATTCAGCTGATGCATTCCTTCTATTTAGGTTATAAATGGGAAAAGGCTAATCCTAACGCCAATACCACCATAGGCAAAAAAGCTGCTTTTGGAGAATGGAATTTTAATGCATCTCCAAGACAGGCTTATGCTCCAACAGCAGCAGGTGTCAGCCGTGAAACCTTCTACGAAGTAAACTATGAGTTTCGGTTTTAGGGTGTGAGTAAGGTGTCATTCCTGCGAAGGTAGGAATCCAGAGCATCTATCTGCTTTCCTTCAATAGAAAAATATTTTTCTAATTCTGGATTCCTACCTTCGCAGGAATGACATTATAAATCGAATTCACGGTTTCTTTCCTCTGTGCCTCAGTGTCTCTGTGGCGAAAAACTCTTTTTTTGCCAAATTTAATCTAAGAAAGTCCGAATTTTGCATACTTATGTGTAAAGATTAAGAACATAGGATAAATCATGTCAATACGCGTAGCTTTACATCATAAAACTCACTATCAATACAATAAGCCTATTTCCATATTCCCTCAGGTCGTGCGTTTAAGACCTGCTCCTCATGCTAGGACTCCCATACATGCTTATTCTTTAAAAATTCAGCCAGAGGATCATTTTATCAATTGGATGCAAGATCCATTTGGAAATTACCAGGCACGTTTGGTATTCCCTGAAAAGGCGGATAAGTTTACCGTTGAAGTCGATTTAGTTGCCGAGATGACGGTTATCAACCCGTTTGATTTTTTTCTGGAAGAATATGCAGACCAATACCCTTTTCTATACTCTGATGAATTAAAAAGTGAATTGCTTCCTTATTTACAAATCAAAGAAGACGGAAATCTTTTAAAAAGCCTAATTTCTAAGCTAGACCTAAAGAAGAAACGGACTGTAGATTTTTTAGTCTATCTAAACCAGGTTGTTCAGTCGGAGGTTGGTTATATTATCCGCATGGAGCCGGGTGTTCAGACTAGCGAAGAAACTTTGATTTTAAAAAAAGGTTCCTGTCGTGATAGTGCGTGGCTACTTGTGCAAATCCTCCGTCATATAGGTCTTGCTGCGCGGTTTACATCGGGTTACCTCATTCAACTTGTTCCCGATGTCAAGGCAATCGATGGTCCTTCTGGAACTACTGTTGACTTCACAGACTTACATGCTTGGACAGAAGTTTATCTTCCCGGGGCGGGATGGGTGGGACTTGATCCAACATCCGGACTTTTTGCTGGAGAGGGGCATATACCGTTAGCCTGCACACCGAATCCTTCGAGTGCAGCACCAATCGCCGGTGGAATTGAAATCGGCGCAACAGCAAAATTAGACTTTGAAATGACAGTGACTCGAATTGAAGAAGAACCAAGAGTTACCAAACCTTACACAGATGAAGAATGGTCGAAGATTTATTCTCTGGGTCAAAAAGTAGATCAGGATTTAAAAAGAAGAGACGTTAGGCTCACAATGGGCGGGGAGCCTACATTTGTTTCTACTTTAGATATGGATGGTGCAGAGTGGAACACCGAAGCGCTCGGACCGACTAAGAAGAATTATGCGATAGAATTATTTAATAGATTAAAAGATAAATATGCTTCGGGTCCTCTCTTGCATTATGGACAGGGGAAATGGTATCCCGGAGAATCCCTTCCACGCTGGGCACTTTCTTGTTACTGGCGAAAAGATGGAAGTCCGATCTGGAATGACCCGAACTTAATTGCAGACGAAAGAAAAAAAGGAATTTATTCTCAAGCCGATGCTGAAAGATTTATTCGCAGGCTAACAACTCATCTGGCGGTAACTGATGAGCATGTTGCACCCGGCTTTGAAGATGTGTATTATTATCTCTGGAAAGAAGGGACTTTACCTGTAAACGTTGATCCATTCAAAAGAGATTTAAAAGATTCAGAAGAAAGAAAAACATTACGCAGAGTATTGGAAGCAGGACTTGGGACTACTGTTGGTTATGTGCTACCACTGAAATGGGATTGGCTAAGTCGTGTTTGGCGCTCTGGTAGATGGCATATTAAAAGAGATAGGCTTTATTTACTTCCAGGAGATTCTCCAATGGGATTTAGATTGCCATTAAATTCCCTTCCTCACAACGAAAATTATTTTTATGAAGAAGAGCCTTCTAGTTTTGCACGCCCTGCTCAATTGGAAAACTTTTATGAAAAAGTGAGCAGAAGACACCAGGCATTTATTAAAAACAACAAAGGCTCCGATGGGAATGGGATTAATAGCGAGTTAGACGCTCTCTATAAAAAATACTCTGAGAATCGTGAACTAAATTTAAATGAAGACAGTTGGGAAATGGTTCGCACTGCTCTTTGTGTGGAGCCACGAAATGGAAATCTCTATGTGTTTTTACCTCCAACTCATCATATTGAAGAATATTTAGATTTGATTTCTTCTATTGAGCTTACTGCATCTGAGCTCGGCATACCGGTGTTAATCGAAGGATATTTACCACCTTATGATATACGCATCCAAAAATTTCAAATCACTCCTGACCCGGGTGTAATTGAAGTTAACGTTCATCCAACAGAAGATTGGGAGACTCTTGTTAAAAATACAGAAATTTTATACGAAGAAGCTCATTACACAAGACTCGGAACAGAAAAATTTATGTTAGACGGACGTCATACGGGAACCGGTGGGGGAAATCATATTACCCTCGGCGGAGTAACTCCATCAGATAGTCCGCTCTTACGCAGACCTGATTTGCTACGCAGTCTTCTTTCTTATTGGCACAACCATCCAAGTTTATCGTATTTATTTTCCGGACTCTTTGTTGGTCCTACTAGTCAAGCTCCCCGCGTCGATGAAGCAAGACATGAAAGCTTAAACGAATTAGAAATTGCATTTAAAGAATTAGATAGAAATACGTTTACTCCACTCTGGTTAGTCGATAGATTGTTTAGAAATTTATTAACCGATCTAACGGGTAACACGCATCGGGCGGAGTTTTGTATTGATAAATTGTATTCGCCTGATTCTAGCTCAGGGCGACTTGGAATTTTAGAAATGCGTGCATTCGAAATGCCACCGCATACAAGAATGAGTCTAGCGCAAATGCTTCTTATCCGCTCCCTTGTATCCAAATTTTGGAATGAGCCATATAAGAGACCACTACTTCGTCATGGAACTATTCTTCATGATAAATATTTGCTTCCTCATTTTATCTGGGAAGATTTCAAAGAAGTAATTTTAGATTTGAATGAGACAGGTTATGAGTTTGATGCAAATTGGTATAAGGTATTTTTAGATTTTAGATTTCCAATTTTTGGAACTGTTCAATCCGGCGATATCAAGCTTGAAGTTAGAATGGCAATCGAGCCCTGGCTAGTTCTAGGCGAAGAAGGAATGCAAGGTGGAACAGCGCGTTATGTGGATTCGTCTCTCGAAAGAGTGCAGGTGCGTGTATTCGGTATGACCGGCAAAAGACATATCATCACATGCAATGGGCGGCAAATCCCGATTCAACCCACAGGGGTTAACGGCGAGTTTGTGGGAGGAGTAAGATATAGAGCATGGCAGCCTCCTTCTGCACTGCACCCAACAATTCCTGTTCATTCACCGCTTGTATTCGATGTTGTGGATACCTGGAATAATCGAGCTGTAGGTGGATGCACTTACTTCGTTGCTCATCCCGGTGGTCGCGGTTACACCACATTTCCCGTCAATTCAAATGAAGCAGAATCAAGGCGGTTTACACGCTTTACCCCCTTCGGACATACTCCAAGCAGCATGAATGTGTTGAAAGAAGAGTTAAATCCGGAGTTTCCGTATACATTGGATTTGAGGAAATGATCGTCGTTGCGGCGACAGTCTCCTCGTAAGGAACGGTTTGAAACCGTTCCTTACACCTTAAAGAAATCGATTTTCTCTTTTAAATTATCTGCCATCTTTTTCATTGTTTCGGAATTTGAATTTAGATCATTGATGCTAGTTGCGTTGGATTGAATGATGTTACTTACAGTAAAGATTGCGTGAGCAATTTCGTTTAAGGCTAATTTTTGTTCTTCCATGGCTGATTGAATTGCATCCGCACCTGATTTCATTTTTGAGGCTTCGGAATTTACGATAGAATTAATTTCTACTTCTTCTTTCATTTGGTTTTTTAAATCGCTGATGGTTGCGTCTATCGTATTCACTGCTTCGATGATTTGCCCGATTAGGTTTACTGTATTGCTTATGATTGTGCTGCCCTTTACAATTTCTTCATCGTTTTGTTTGATAATTGCATTGATATTGCTGATGCTATTACTTGTTTTTGAGGCGAGAGTTGCCACTTCATCGGCTACTACTGCGAAGCCTTTACCTGCTTCTCCGGCCCTTGCTGCTTCGATTGCTGCGTTTAATGCGAGTAAGTTAATTTGTCTGGAGATGCCATTGATAATTTCCATTACGCTTGTGATTTGCTTTGAACTTTTGCTAATATTTTGAATACTGAGATTCATATTTTGCAGAGAGACTTTTCCCACATCCGCATCTTTAGTAATAGAGTTTATTTTTTTAGATGCATTTGTTACTCTTAAATTCATACTTTGAATTAAGCTCGAAAGTTCATTCATCTTGTTGAATAATTGGTTTACAGTGTTATTTTGACTGACTGCTTTTTGATTTACATTTTCGGCACTCGAAGTGATTTCCTCTATGGATGCGGAAATTTGTTCAGCTGTGGAAGCTTCTGCCTGGCTATTTTCCGAAATGCTTATTAGCGACTTATTCATATTCTCCGCTGCACTTGCCATTTCCCTTGATACACCCTGACTACTTTCAATAATATCTCTTAGTTTATCAATAAAATTATTTAGACTAACGGATATTAGCCCAATTTCATCTAATGTTGGTGAATTCGTTTTTTGTGTAATATCACCTTTTGACATATTAGAAATTACATCAGAATTGTTTACAAGGTAGTTTAATTTTTTAGAGAATATGGTATATACAATATAGCCTGCGAGCATTGCTCCTAGAACAATCAAACCAATCATATACATAGATGTTTTAAAAGCTGGTATTTCAATATCATTTAAATCGATTGTAGTTAGAGATGTTATTCCATTTACATTGGTAGAAATTTCTTTTAATAGAATTTTATTTGCTCCATTGTAATGATAGGATACACTTTCTGTGTTATTTGTTTGTAAAATTTTTTCTCCAAAAGAAAAGGTGTTGAGGTTAACAAGGAGTAGCTTTGGATCTGGGTGATTGATAATAGTTCCGTTCTTATCTACCAGGAGGGAATATCCCGTTTTCCCAATGGAGACTTTGTTTAAAAATTGTTTAGTAAATTTTAAAATTGTAATTGGAAAACCTGCTACTCCTATAACTTTATTTCCGTCGATAATTGGAGCGGTTAATAAAATTACTGCTTCTTTTGTGATAGGAGAAGGAAATGCAGTGCTAATATAGAATTCTCCTTTTAAGGAGTTCTCCATATTTAAATTGGAGCGAGGTTCTTTTTTCATTTCATATCCAATGCTGGCACCTTTAGGCAGGCCTGAATAAAGTATAATTGGGTTTTCTCCTGTAGAAGTTATAAAAGTATTTTCATAAAAATTATTTCCATTAGAGTAAAGCATTGTTAGCCGATCATTCAACCAAATCGCATTTTTTTGTTTCACTGCTTCGATTACTTCTGGAGTTTTTGTAAATTGTAAAATTTCTTCTTTTCGAGATAGAATAAATTCATCTATAATAAAAACATTACTCTGATTTGTTGACTGCATTCTTGAAAGAAAAGATTCTTTTGAAGAACGATAGTTCATATTGTAGACAAGTAAATTTATAAATAGAGAGAAAATAGTTATGATCATAATAACATTTCCAGAAAAATTCTTTACGAGTTTTTTTGTATGTGTTTTTTCATTGATGATAGGTTTGGAAAATACCCCTAGCTCACCGAGTTCCACTAAAAGTTTTTCTGTCATATTATAATAAACAAAGCTACAGAGTAGAGAGGCTAATACGATAGATGCGATTAAATTATAATATTGAGTGATAGCGACATCTTCTTGAAAGTATAAACTCATTGAAATGAAAAGCAGAGAAACGTTGTAAGCCACTATCGGAGGTATTGAATGAAGTAGGGGTAGATTTGAGTAACGATGAAAAGCATTTTTGTAAACTTCATCGCTTACTTCTTTTCCTTCGGAAAGTTTTGTGAAGTAAATGTCAAATGGACTTAAGAGTTTTTTATTTTGCCAAAAAATATAGAACAGACCAATAGGAATAGTAACACTGCATACTTTTAACAAGTATATAAATAGTTCATTTGAAAATTCTCCAAGAAGGAAAATAAAAATAATAATGACGGGAACTGTGATTAGAAATCCAAATCCTTCTGTATAAAGCCAATATTTTAGTTTAAAGTCATCGTAGATTTGAGAATAATTTTTCATTTATTGACCTCGTTCTTGTTGGAGATTTTTTATTCTATGCATAAAAGTAATTTCTTTACGAAGAAATGAAATTACCCTGACCAAGTAATTCGTTTAACTCTATGTTCCCGTAGGATTAATACATCGAGCTGATGATGCAAATACTTTTGACGCTATCTTAAATATCGGTAAATGGAAAACTTCTCCCAATCCTAGTTTTAGAAATTTACTTTGAGTAAAATTACAGTAGGCTAATTCTTTTTTAACTCGACAAAACAAGCCTGATTGTGAATAATATTGCATCTAAATGAGAGCAAATTTATTCATAATTTTAAAAACAATTCTCATTGCCATAGGATATATTTTAGGGGCAAAACTTGGATTCTTTCTTGCCTTTTTAAATTCCCAGGTCTCTCCAGTTTGGCCACCCGAAGGAATTGCATTTACTGCGATTGTGTTAGTCGGTCGAAAGGCAATCCCCGGAATACTAATTGGAGCAACAGTTGCGAATTATCTAAATAATCCGCATATCCCGACAGCATTCTTGATTGGAATGGGAAATACTCTCGGTGTTATTATAAATTACTATCTTTTGCTTTTATTAGTAAAATCAGATCGAATTTTTGAATCAATTTCTAACCTCATTAAGTTTTTATTGTTTTGCACAATTCCCGGTTCTTTTGTGAGTGCTGTCATTGGTGTAACTTCTCTTTTGTTTTTTAATTTTGTATCCGAGCCTGTCTACTGGAATGTTTTGTTGACCTGGGGTGCAGGTGAGATGCAGGGGTTTATCATCGTTGCCCCCTTCTTACTTACCTGGTCAAAATTACCCGATATGCGATTCCCTTTCTATCGTTATGTTGAGTTAGTCGCACTCACAATTTTAACTTTAGTTTCTATTTTGCTTGCATTCAGAGAAGAAGTGCCTCTTGCCTATTTGCCATTTCCATTTATTGTTTGGGCAGCATTACGTTTTAAAAAATATGCCGCAACCGTTGTAATTACTTTTTTATCCGGAATAGCGGTTTATAAAACAGTTAAGGGTATTGGTCCGTTTGCCATATACCTAGATGGTAAAATTTCTTTGAATAATTCTCTAATACTTTTAGATATATATATTGCTGTTGCAACCATTATCGCTTATTTAGCAGTGACCGTTATGCGCGAGAGGTCAAATGCACAATCTTCTCTTGTTGAAAACTTAAAGACAATAGAGCGTATGAAAGATATTGCCAATCAAGAGTTGGAAAAAAAAGTTTTAGAAAGAACTCTTATCATAGACAGACAAAAGCGCGAATTGGAAAAGCAAATTGAAATGGCAGGGAAAATTCAGGATTCTCTTTTGCCTGCAAGTATTCCAGACATTGAAAAATTAAAAATAGCTATTAAATATCAACCTATGATGAAACTCGGTGGAGATTTTTTTGATCTGCGATACATTAAATCAAAAGATACATTCGGATTTTTTTTATGTGATGTGTCGGGGCATGGAGTTCCTGCTGCACTGTTAGCCGCAATGGTAAAAATGTCACTCACTTATTGGTATGAACATTTGCATAAACTAACAGAGTCTTTTAATTTCATCTATGAAGCCATTTTTGATAAATTGGGAAAAAATTTTATAACGGCAAGTCTAATGCATATTAACCTCAGCAATGGAAAGTTGAGAACGGCGAGAGCCGGCCATTTTCCTGTGATGATTATCACAAAAGCAGGTAAAGTCATTCGCTTAAAATCGAAAGGAAAAATTATCATGGCATTGACAAAGCCGGATGCAGAAGAAGTAGAATATAGATTAGCCGCAGGAGATCGAATCGTTATTTATACGGACGGAATTATCGAAGCCCATGGTCAAAATTCATTCGAATTATTTTCTGAAGAGAGAATGATTAAGATTCTCAGGGATTTGAATCAGGTAGATATAAATACTGTTGTAGAGAAAATTTTTCAATCAGTGGTGGAGTATTCCGGCGGTATAGAATTTTTAGATGATGACCTAACTTTTGTGCTAATGGAATACAATCCAAAATAAAAAATCATTTTCAAAAATGCCGATTGTAAAAAACGATGTAGGTAGAACTAGTTTTAGAGAGGATTTACATGTCAGGACACTCGAAATGGGCGACTATTAAACGCAAAAAGGAAATTATTGATTCAAAACGAGGAGCGATTTTCACCAGATATGCCAAAGAAATAACGGTGGCAGCTAGAATGGGTGGCTCAGATCCCGAAGCAAATCCAAGGTTACGTGTAGCTGTATTAAAAGCCAAGTCTGCCAATATGCCAAAAGATAATATTGAGCGTGCGATAAAAAAAGGGGCAGGCGAGTTAGAAGGCGTTACCTATGAAGATTGTTTATACGAGTGCTATGCTCCGGGTGGAATCGCAATCATGGTTTCAGTCACTACTGATAAAAAATCCAGGACTACTCCAGAGATTAAAAACATCCTGACAAAATTCGGTGGCTCTCTTGCGAACCCTGGAAGTGTGAGTCGTTTGTTTGAAAAAAAAGCAATCATTGTAGTTTCAGCAGATCAAATTTCGGAGGATGCGTTAGTTGACCTAGTCGTAGATGCAGGTGCTGATGATGTAGTCTTACATGATGATGTATTTCAAATTACTGCACAACCGGAAGCCTATGAAAAAGTTCAGGAGGCAATTAACTCAAAAGGTTTACAGGCAATCGAGTCAGAAGTTAAATTCGTTCCTTCTGTCACAGTAGAAGTAACCGACCCGGCAATCGCCGAGAAAGTAATGAAGATGCTAGATATGTTTGAATCACACGACGATGTACAAAATGTGAATTCTAACTTTGAACTCTCTGCTGATCTAGATATGGGTTAATGCTCATTTGCCACAGAGGCAAATAAACTGATTATCACCGATGGACACAGATAAAAGAACGATAGAAGATACGATAAAAAAAATTATGAAGACAATCCCATCGTATCCGTTATCGGTGTTCATCGGTGGTAATCTTTTAATACTTCACCGAACTCATTCTTCTTTTTCTTCGAGTCCGAGTCGCCAGATTGCAGTGCCTCGGATTTTAAACTCTTCTGCAATTTCTTTCATTTTGTTTCTTGTTTCCTGGTCGGCTAGAAAGATCATACTGGTTTTCTTTTTTTCTTCTCTGAGGATTTTTAAACATCCAGAATTTTCTCTTGTGCCTTCCCATTTCTTTTCATAGATTTGTCCATCGCGGGAAGATATGATGTTTACTTTCTTGGAATCCAAAACCCACTCATAGCCGTAAGAGGGCATGCCGAGCCATACCTGTTCTGGTTTGAAATACTTTAGTAGATGAGTAATATTTTTTTTAGTCCATTCAAGAGAAGTTACACAACCTGCTTCCGTTTTTTTATTGTGATAGTCGTAGCTCATTAAAACCACTTCATCAACAGCAGATGCGAGTTTTTCAACATTGTGTAGCTTACTCGTATTTGCCGGAAAGTCGATCTGGGGAAAGACTGCAAAGGTAAGTTTCATTTTCTTTTCTCTAAGTGCAGTTCTTAATTCATTTAAAAAATCTACTAGTTTTAAATCAAACTCTGGAGGCAAATACTCAATATCCAGATGAACACCTTTAAAACCCTGCTCCTCCAAAAATTCTACTATAAGATCTATTGCTTTTCGCTTGGATTTATCGCTATTCAAAAGTTCAATTCCATCTCGTATAGAAGAAACAATGATCATTGGATAAATGATTGCTCTTGCCGCATCTTTAGACTTTAAAGTGGACTTAGAAATTTTATCAGTGAATTGAGAGGTATAACGCAGTTGCCCCTTTCCGTTTAATTCCAATCCATTGATGCATAGAATTTCATAGGATTTGGAAATTGATTCTAGATAATCATTGGAGAATTTTGGAAGTGAGGATGATAAGACGTAGCCCCATTGACTTTTAGGATTTACTTCTTTGGGAATTTCTTTTGATTCTGATTGGGCAAGTAGGGGAAGGTTTATATGAAAGAGTAGAAATATGCATAAATGCAGTTTAGAAAATAGAGTGTAATTTTTTTTAAAAAAATTTCTTAGTCGTAACATTGCTTTAAGATTGAATTAAAGTGATTATTAGTTCAAGCATAAAAAATGGATGAGATTCCCGACATCGCTCAATGCTGTCAAGTTAAGATTTATTTACCCCTGTCACCCCGAACAGCTTTATCGTGAGAGGTCTATCTAGCTTAATACTACCGTTCTATTGTAAAATAGATTTCTCACAGCGCAAACTCGGAAGCTGCTAGTTCGAAATGACTGTGCAAATCTTCCGTGTCTCAGTGCCTCTGTGGCAAAATATACTTACTTAGTAGTTACAATACCTCTACATCTTATCTTGCAATAAATACAATTCGCTAGTCGCGTCAGCTTTATTTTTATTGAGTGCAATTGGTCCGCGTTTTACGAAACGAAATCTTTCTTTTAATAGTTCATAGGTGGCTGCGGTTACTTGTATTTCGCCGTTGACTCCGTGTTTTTCCATTGCGTCTGCGTCTTCGAAGGATTTATTTATATAATAGATATCTATCTTCTGGGCGTTTGTAGCGTAATCTACATATTTGCCGCTTGCCATTCCCATTCTAAGGTCTAGCTTTAGATTGTTTGTAGAGCAGATGATTTGAAATTGTTTTTGAAAATAGAGAGCAAGGTTTGCGAGTGGGTCTGCATACTCTGGATTAGTCCCTGCAGGGTGATCTAAAACTAAAAACCAATACTTTCCATCTTCTTCGTGCTCTTCGATTTTATTTTCTAGACAATATTCTTTTCCCTTAGAGAAAAGTTGTTTTAGAAACTCATCTAGTCCAATGATAGTTTCCTTGGCACGAAAGTAATTTGCGATACCGGTGATGTCAAAGTATAAAAGAGAAATATTCTGAAGGTAGTAGGTAACGGGCAGTATCCCCGGCTGTCCCATCCTGGGAGCGGGAATGATTTGCTTTAAAAGATTTTCTGAATAGTTCTTCCAGTATTCTGCCTGATCTATGAGACGAACCTGGTTCTTAATGTATTTGTCTAGAAAATAAGTCATTCCAAATCCTACACTTGGAATGATGGCTAGAATAGAGCATTGAAACAAAAAGTATTGAATGTCCTGGTTGCTTACGAAAACAGATTTGTGTATAAGAAGTAAAAAAGAATAAAGTAAAATATAAAGACCGGAAACAATAGAAGATTGTAAAAATTTAAGTCTTAGCCCAACCGAGATTAACAGTAAGTAAACGCAGTATTGAAGCAGGTAATAATAAGTTTCCTTAATGATAGGAAGGTTTTGTTCAACTAACCAATCGTGTGCGCCGATTGCAAAAAAAATATTTGTAGGGACAGCGATTACAACAGCAAGAAATGTTTTTACTTGAATGTCTTCCCCTTTGGAAATATTTAATGGTTTTAAAAAAGGATGAAGTAGACCAACGATAAATACTTTTACAAGGTTTAGTAAATGAAGGCCTTGAAATTCGCGAAGAAAAATAAAATCTAATACAGAAAAAAATATAACTACTGCAAATATAAAATTATAAGAAACCTTAAAGATATTAATTCTTTCGATTTGATTTTCAAGTGGGTAATCGGGTAGTGCCATAGGCTTAACATTTGGTAAATAGAATTGCGCTTGAAGGGATTTGAACCCCTAACCTTCTGATCCGTAGTCAGATGCTCTATCCAGTTGAGCTACAAGCGCGATAATTACTAAAACAGCTTTGTGACAAGGAAATTGTAATGCCTGTCAAGGACTGCCATATCAAGAGTTTTATTTCTATGATAGGAGTAAATAAAAAAACCAGAAAGTCCAAGATAAGTAATCGTTCCTATTAAGTGTAAGATATTTGCCAGTAGTGCACCTATAAAAGGGAGACCGCTCAGCAAAGCACTACAAACAAAGCAAATGAAGAAATACGAAGCAAACAACATGGAATAAATCGAACTTTTCTTAATTACAGGGTTTTCTGATTTAAAAAGCAAAAAGGGAAGCCAATTAAAAAATAAGGGAAGCATTGCCATATCCCGCATACCTTCTTCGGAAATTAGGTAAGCGTAAAGCTTATCATAATAATTCTTACAAAGTTGAACGTATTTGTTTGAAGTGAGGCTGTTCTTGACTTGTTCCAAGGGATATTTTCCAAAATTAGCATCGGAGACGCCGGGATTCGAACCCGGGGTACAGTTACCCGTACGACAGTTTAGCAAACTGCTCCTTTCGGCCACTCAGGCACGTCTCCTATTTGAATTTTGCGGAGAGGGTAGGATTCGAACCCACGGTGCTTTCACACGACGGTTTTCAAGACCGCTTCATTAGACCACTCTGACACCTCTCCCAAAATTCCATTTTCTTTGTCTTTCGAAGCCCCTTTCCTGTCAAGGGGATTCTGATAAAATGGAAGGAAATTATTGTAAAAGGGAATGAAGATTACATTGTCACCTCGAACATCTTTTTCGTGAGAGGTCTATTTAGCAAACATAGTAATGGATAAACCTAATACTATGTTTGCTAAATAGATTTCTCACGGCGCATGCTTGGTTGCTGCTAGTTCGAAATGACCGCATACAGTAAGATTATTATTAGTTTACAGTGAGGCTAAGTTCGAAGACTCTGACAAGCAGTTATGATTCTAAGAGTAGAAAACCTTTCTAAAACATACCAACCATTTTTTCTTTCTAAAAAAGCACCTATGCATGCTGTAAAGAATGTAAGCTTTGAAATCGGGAAGGGAGAAATTTATGCACTACTAGGTCCGAATGGTGCTGGAAAATCTACTATTATAAAAATGATAGCAGGACTTATAAATCCTACTGCCGGTAAGATAATTTTCAATGATGAGCCAATCACAAAAAATACAGTCTATAAAAATTTAAGTGCAGTATTGGAAGGAACACGTAACGTCTACTGGCGATTAAACCCTCTTGAGAATCTACACTACTTTGCAAACCTGCGTGGTATCTCTTCTTCAGAAGTAAAGGAAAAAGCTACTGAACTTTTAGAGGCTTTGGAAATCGAAGGAAAGAAAAAAAATCAGAGCCAACATCTTTCGAGGGGGATGTTACAAAAACTTGCTCTTGGTGTAGCACTGATTACTGATCCACAAATTCTTTTACTCGATGAGCCAACATTGGGACTCGATGTATCAAGTTCACGTAAGATTAAAGAAAAGATTTTTCAATTAGCAAAAAAAGAAGGCAAATCGGTATTACTCACAACTCACCAGATGGATTTGGTAGAAGAGCTTGCAGATAGAGTAGGTATTATCCGCACTGGGAGTCTTGTAAAAGAAGGAAGCATTTCTGATTTAAAATCTATTTTTAAAAGTTATATTTACCGACTTAAAATCAAGGGCGATTTTAAATTACCGCCTATCTGGGTAAAAAGTTATAACGCTGAAATCAAGATGGAACAAAGAGAATACACAGAGATTGAAATCGATTGTAAAAATAAACTCGGAATGTATAAAATTTTAGGCGAATTGGAAAAATTAAAGAAAGACATTATTTCATTTCATAGAATTGAAGAAGATTTAGAAGAAGTTTTTTTAAGGGTATTGTCAAACGAATGATTAGAATAATTACATTTATCTACGATTTTTTACTCATCTTAAAAGCAGAAATCAAAAGAGATTATATTTATTTAAAGCGTTATCCGCTAGAGATAATTTCTTTTTTATTTTTTATGTATATCATCCTGCTTGCTGTGTTTTTTGGATTTTCCCAATTAACGATTGGAAGTGCCAATTTATTAAATAGGGAGAAGATGATTATTGGGTATTGTCTTATGCAATTTGTATTGTCTACACAAATGGGTTGGTCAGGGCAAATTCAAAATGAAAGTCAGACGGGCACACTCGAACAGCTTTCTATATCAGGTCATTCCCTTGGAGAAGTTTTACTTGCGAGAGGCTTAGCGCAGTTACCCCGTCAGATTATTAGTTTTTATGTTTTACTTTTTTTGTATAAGATTAGTATTCCCGGTCTTCAGATTAGTTTTAATAATAATTTCTTTATTTTATTTACACTCCTTATAATGGCGATTGGAATTTTTGGAGTGTCTTATATGTTTGCGGGAGTTACACTTTTATTTAAGCGAGTAGGCTTCTTTTTTCAAATTGTAAATTTTGCATTTTTGGGATTATTCTGGCAGGATAGAAGTAAGTTAACCAATGGTAGCTTTATTGCAGCGCTATATGATAATTTTCCTCTCACTATGGGGATGTCAAATCTACAAAAAATATTGATTAACCAATATGTAGAATTGGATTTCTCCGAGCTTCATATGCTAGCCTTTACGGTTAACTCACTATTATTCGCAGCCCTCGGATACTACCTATTTAACCTAATGGAGAAAAAAGCAAGAACCCTGGGATTACTATCTCAGTATTAAAACAAGTTATACTTGAGTATGCACCAAATCGCTCTTACCCCGTCTTTCCAGCCGATTTTTTTACCTTCGGCGTAGGTTCTTCCGTAATAGGATATGCCTACTTCGTAGATGCGGATTTCTTTTATCTTGGCAATTTTGGCTGTGATTTCGGGTTCGAATCCAAATCGGTTTTCTTCTATCTTGATGGATTGAATGATTTCTCTTTTGAAAGCTTTGTAGCAAGTTTCCATATCGGTCAGGTTGATATTGGTAAACATATTGGAAAGTGTGGTTAATACCATGTTGCCCAGGCGATGCCAGTAATAGACTACACGGTGAGGACCTGCTCCTAAAAATCTAGAGCCGAATACTACATCTGCCTTGCCCTGTGCGATAGGCTCTATAACCATTGGAATTTCAAACGGGTCATATTCTAAATCTGCATCCTGCACTATCACAATATCACCCTTAGCCGCTTGAAATCCTGTTCTAAGGGCTGCACCTTTTCCCTGGTTTACTTCGTGTAAAATTAAACGATCGACTAGATGTTTTAAATCATTTTGTAGAACGTGTCTTGTTCCGTCTTTAGAGCAATCATCAACTACTATAATTTCTTTGTCTTCGATGGGGACTTTACGCACAACTTCTAGAATATTTTGAATTGTGTTTTTCTCATTGTAACAGGGGATAACGATGGATAACTTCATTTTGTTTTAAGTCCTACTATGGAATCCATTCTAAAGTCAGAGATGATATTTGAACAATTTACAATGATCATCTCAGCGCCTGTATCAAAACTGATTCCATTATATTTTTTGAATAATTCGGGATAATCTTTTTCGTTAAATTTAAAGATTAGCTTCATGTTGATTTTTTTATTTTTAGCAGCATCTTCTAGATACATGGAAATATGCTTTAAGGCAAGGCAACCTTCTTTCATAATTGCCTGGTTGTCTTGTTCTATCTTTCCCTGGTTCACAGTTGGGCTGCTTAGAATTTTCATATGCTCTGAGATTCTAAACGGAAATTGACCTTTTCTGTTTAAGCCGATTCGCTCTAGTTGAATGATGGAATCGTGAATGCTATTGATTTCGGCGGTTCCACGAAAGATTTGATAAAGGAGTTGTAAGTCTGTATCTACAAAATTAGAAATGGCACCGTAGAAGTATTTTAATTCATTCTTAGCCATTGGGTGAAAATCGATTTTATTGTATTTTAAAATACGAGTTTCATTTTCTTCTATGATTTTGTTTATAGTTGGTCCCTGGCTTGCTTCTTTTCTGGCTTTTATTTCTTTGTGTTTTGCTTTTAGTTGCTCTAGAAATAAGAGCTCATCTTTAAAGAAAAGTTCCAGGCTTCCGCGTGATCTGAGCACTTGTGTATACCTTTCTTCGAAAGGTGTCAGTTTGAAAATATTAGGATTTTCCTGTGCGTAGGTTCGGTATTCGTTACGAACTTTTAGTAAAAGGGCTTCAATTTCTTTGTTTGATAACTCGGGCATAGTATTATATTATACGGCAGAATCTTTCCAGTTTTCTATACTTCTTTTTAGAAAGTCCAAATCATTCAAGCAATACAGAGCTGCTGTTTTAGAATCTCTAAATAGTGTTTGTTGTTGATACGATAAAGTTTTAATTTGATCTTCTTCTTTCGCATTTAAAACAGTTAAAACGTTTGTTACCATTTTGGCAAACTTTTTTATAAGGATTAGAGCGGGTTCTTGCATTTCCCAGCGTAGAATATAATCAAGCCTTTGTTTGTCAGATTCTAAGCCGGATAAGAAATCCTTTTGCGCAAGACTATAGCTCATAGAGTAATGATGAGTGGACTTTGGATAAGAAGTTATTTCTTTAAATCTATTCTGAAAGTTCTCAATGATTCGAAAAACCTCAGATTCGAAATCACGGGTAAAATTGGAAACAATGTTTTTATTCTCTGAAGGGTCCCCTGTGAGTTCGAAGACGCGGGAGTTCTGAACATTTAAAAGGGTTGATACAATGCGATCTTTATTCTTTTCAATGTTTTTCAAGAGATCAAAAATGTATCGTCTTTCGTCTGCAAGGGAGATTGGATTTACTAACGAGTTTTCAAAATTTTTTTTGGAAACGGTAGTCGTATTTTCTATATTTAAATCAATGTCTCCGAATCCATCTTCTGATTCATCAATGGGAAATTTTTCTAAAAGTTCTTTTTTATCCGCTTCTCTGACTTTGTCCCTTGCATCTCGGTATTTTTGAATTTCGTCGTAGGAGCTGTCTTTTTTTTCTTCGTCCGTAGAATGCTTTAGAGGATTGGAATTGTGCAAGTCGGGAGAAATTTCTGATTTTGACTTAACAAGTAAGACTTCTAGCTTCCTACTTTCTTTTCCGAATCGAACGACAAATTTATTGCCATTCTTATCAATAAATCTTTTATCTAATAAATCCATTCTTAAATTGTTTTGGATTTCTAGAATGGAATCGATTGGTGTATACTCAGTATCTTTATTCATGACAGATTATATGTAGAAACATTTCCATAATTAATTCGCCCGCAAATTCATTTATATAAACCTGATTTTTGAGGCAAATTGAACTCAATAAGACAAAATAACTACTCTCTAAATTTAAACGAATATTTTTTTTATTTTCTGAATGAAAATATAGAAATTCTATCTCTGGCAACTTTAAAATAGCAAATTTGAGCATTAAACCCAAGTCTATACCCTCTTCCTTAAGAATTTGAATAAACTCCTGGTCTAGGTTAATTAAAATCGGGTGCATGGTCTCTCCATTGGGTCTTCCTAAAAAGAATAGGTTTCAAAAATTGCAAAGTGTGCAAAAAAAATGTTCTTTTTTTAAAAAAGGGAAGTTCCCAATTCACCCGAGCCGGTTTCCCCTGTAAAAATAGAATTAGAGGAGGAAAGATTTCCAACAGGGTTGATTCCATTCACGCCTACACTGTGCAAGATATACGCCCTCCCCTGACTTGCGTTAAATTTGTTTGCCCCCATTAGAACATCTGAAAACCCATCGCCATTGTAATCTCCTGCCGAGATTGAAATTCCCACTTGGTCGCCAATTGATTCACCAAGGAAAAAAGTTGTAGCAGCGGTTGTGCTAGTAGCTGTAATTCCATTAGTTGTATTGTAGAAAAAATACGCTGCTCCCTGGAAGGAATTGTATTCGTATGCTCCAACGACTAAATCCTGAATGGAATCCCCATTGAAGTCACCACTGGCAAGGGAGAATCCAAATCGAAAGTTAGACGAAGAGGCAGTTAGAATAGTGTTTGCGACTGTCGCATTTGTGTTGTTAGTTGCGATTGTAGTTCCTGTATTGTGAAAAATATATATTCTTCCCTGGTTAGAAGCGCCGTAGAGATGGGCTCCCACGACTAAATCCAAAAGGCCATCTGCATTTAAATCCGTTAAGAGAAGAGAGGCTCCAAAATAATTATTTGCAGCCTCTCCTGTAATGTTCGCAAAGGCAGAAGTTGCATTCGCTGTGGTTACTCCTGAGTTACCTGTGCTATAGAAAAGGTAAACGCGACCCTGGTAGGTATTATTGTATTTCCAGGCGCTTACGATTACATCCGAGTATCCGTCACCGTTTATATCGCCAATTAAAACTTTATTGCCAAATTCGTTATTGGTTGTTTCACCGGTTAATATAGTATTAGCCGATAAAGCTGAATTGGAAGTAATTCCGTTAGCTCCACTGCTATGAAAAATATAGGCTCTCCCTGTGTTTGTTAAATAGCTATTCGAGCCAATTAATAAATCAGAATATCCATCACCATTTATATCGCCGGAGGCAATCGAAACTCCAAGAGTAGAATTTCCTGATTCGCCGGTTATAATTGTGTTAGCCGCTGCGGCTGTCGTATTTTGAATTCCAGAAGGTCCTGAGCTATGAAATATATATACTCTACCCTGGCCTGAATTATATAGCCAGGCTCCGACAGCTGCATCTGCATATCCATCTCCATTAAAGTCTCCTGTCTTTACATCCATGCCAAAACTATTATTAGATGCCTCACCGGTTATCTTGCTATTTGCGTTTGTTGCATTGGCTGTAGGAATTCCATTTGATCCAGAGCTATGAAAAATATATACACTTCCCTGGCTAGGACCGGAACCTGCATTAAATAAAGGTGCACCGAGGATAATGTCTGTATACCCGTCTCCATTAAAATCTTTATTAACGCCTTTAATTACAGTAATGGAAATAGCAGTAGAAGGTTTGCCGGAGCTATTGAGTGCTCTTACGGAAATAGTATGCTTAGAGTTATCTTTCCATGTATTAGCTCCAAATGGTAGGGAAAATTTCCAGTTTACAATTCCAACCGCTTTCGCATAAGAGCCATTATCCAGTGAAACTTCAACTGAGCTAGCATCTGATCCAGCAGTTCCAATCATAAAGCCTGTGTTTATAATCATATTATTTTTGAAATTTGAAATTACAGGTGCTGCCGGCGGAATTGAATTGTCCTGGTTTTGTTTATTGCCAAAATATCCGCAAAGAGGGGATGAGTCTTTAATTTGATTTTTGATAATAAGCAATTTTTGAAAGAAATTAGAGGTCGGGTCACAGCTACTTTTAGTGAATTCCGGTTTACAATGAAAAAAGAGTAGAAATAGACTTAGGGAGGAGATTGCGATTATCGATTTTCTATTCCAGCTCATAATAAGTTAATTTTTCTTATATGATAAAAAGTAAATAATTTTAATGGAGTTTTTTTTGTCGCTCGTTAAAATGGAATCAGCAATGTATAACGCTTTGCTTGGTGTGAGTTCGGCAAGCCGCCAACTAACTGATATTTGTTATACTAGATTCCGGATAATCCAGAATTGCCGCAAAAAGGAACGAAAGTCTTTAGAAAAATTAGAATCGTTACAGTAGCTAAACGAGAGACTGAAAGCTATTGGCTGGATGCCATATTACTGGATCAGATAAGTTTGGAATAAAGACTATAACGCCGAAAGAATTATTAATAAAAATGGGGGTATTGAAATGAGAGCAGTGAATATAAAACTTCCCGATTCGCTTGTTGCAAAAATGGAAGAGTTATCCAAGAAAGATGGAATTACACTGGATTACTTTGTTAGTCTTGCAGTTGCTGAAAAAATATCATCTTGGGTTTCAGAAGGTTATATACAAGAACGGGCAAAACGTGCAAATAAAGAAAAATATCTCAATGCCTTAAAATTAATTCCAAATCGCGAACCTCATGTATATGATCAGTTGTAGCTAATCTTTGAAATTATTCTTAATATCCTTGGTTACAAAGATTTAACTTGAATTATATTGCCTGACTTTGTTATACGGGAAAAGAAATTTTAAACTGCAAGTTTATAAAGATTTTTTTCGATTTCTTTGTTAATTGAAAAATCTTTGATAGTAACAAAACTTTTTACAGAGTAAAGGGCTGTGGCTCGCCAAAACTCAATCGGAGGTGGTATGCCAGTAGTAAACATGGTGTAACCCTCCGAGTATAGGAATTGAGTTAGGCGAACGAAGCTTGCAAGGGAGAGATTCGTAAACTCTTCCAAGAGGTGAGTCTTTATTACGAAAGAGATGAGACCGAGAGTTATTGTAGTAATGAACATAATCCTTGAGAAGCTTATCAAGATGCTCCTCACTCCACCCCCATTTCTGAAGGAAATGTCTGGCAGGCCTCAGCTCCTACCGCCTGATGGCTAACGGAGCTTCGCCGGAATAACATGATCCAATAACTCTCTTCGAACAGTTCCATTAAATCTTTCCATAATCCCATTTTGCCAAGGCGAGTGAAAAGCGGTTTTCTTTGGGATAATCCCGAATTGCCGCAAGAAAGAACGAATATCTTTGGAGAAGATAGAGTCATTATCCATGATGAGATATTTTGGCAGAGCTTCGACAAAATCAAAGGTATTACGAATTTGTAGGATTATTCAAGTTGGATTAAAATACTTGACTAAAAATAAAAATTTAAAAGAATCAAAGTATGGTTATTGATGTTGAAAATGTTGTATGGCTAGATTTTATAGTAGAAAAAATAAACCGTAAGCATGGGGTAATTGAATCAGAAGTAATTGAATTATTCCAAAGTAAATTGAAGAAAGTAAAATGGGTAGAAAAAGGTCATGTAAAAGGAGAGGACGTTTACAGTGTAACTGGTCAAACTGATTCGGGTCGCTACATCATTGTATTTTTTATTTATAAACCAGATAAAACAATAATACCATTGTCTGCAAGAACTATGGATGAAAAGGAGAAGAGACGTTATGGCAAAAAGTAAAAGTTCAATTTCAAATGCATCATCTTATCAACAAATTGGAGATTTTTGGGATAAACATAGCTTAGCTGATTATGATAGTAAAACAAAACCGATTAAAATGAAATTTAAACCTAAATCGATTCAATACACTTGCACTATTGAGAAAACTTTATTTAAACAACTTTTTTTAAAAGCGGAAAGTCAGGGTTTACCTGTTAATGCTTTAGTGAATTTATATTTGAAAGAGAAAGTTATTTAAGACTAATAAAGTGTAACTTCTCCGAGCGAAAAGGATCGAAGCTTTGCCTCCCCAAAATGCAATACGCAAGATTATATGGAGGAGGTATACCATTGATAAACATGATGTAACTGTCGCTTGTCGCTCGGCAAAATGCAATCTGCAATATTTGGAGGTGGTATGCCATTGGTAAACATGGTGTGGTTCGACTCGCTAGCTCGGAAGCTGCTGCTCACCAACCGGACGTTAGTCGGAGTAGGCTTTGGGATAATCCCGAATCTCCACAAGAAAGAACGAAAATCTTTTGAGAAATTGGAATCGTTATCCATGATTAGGTATTTGGGTAAAACTTCTACAAATCCAAAGGCATTACGGATTTGCTGCTGAATCCAGGCGAAGTCCCGTTAGCCATCAGGCGGAAGGGACGTAGGCCTGCTAGACATTTCCTTCAGAAATGGGGGCGGCGTTAGGATGAAAGGTAGAACGAAAGTAAATGATTTCTTTTGTCTTGTGCGAAATAATGAACAACGTATATAAAGTTTTAAATTCCCGACAGAAAACGAAACTCAATGTTGCTCCTTGGGTCGCAACATAATGGGAATGACAAACTTCATACAGTAGACAAAAGTCCATAGCGATAATTTTATCAGCATGGTTAAAAAGAAAAGTTTTCCAGGACTGTCTCGCTTTGTTATTCGGAAAAAGAATTTTTAAGTAATTAAAAATATTTCTTGTAACAATGTCTCAGATATGAGACATTACTAAGTAAAATGAAGAAAGTCGAGTTTCATCCTAAAGCCCTTGCAACACTGAGAGATTTTCCTGAGGAAATACGTCGTGAATTAGGTCAGGCAATTTTTGAACTACAAAAAGGTAATCATCTGTCAATGCCTTTGGCTAAACCTATGGCATCTATTGAAAAGGGCGTTGAAGAATTACGCGTAAAAGATTTAAGGAGTTATACAATGAAAAAGATTAAACCTGTTATAGCAAGAAATGCAAAGGAACTTGCAGTTGCTCTTGGACTCAATGAAGTTTTTGGATTAGAGCTTGAAATCCGTAGCGATTTAAATGATAAAATCATAGAGACTGTGATGAAGCAAGGACTAACTCATGCTCAAGTGGCAAAGCTTGCGAAGACTTCAAGAACAAGAGTTACTGCACTTATGAATCGCCAATCTAAAGAAATATCTACGGATTTAATGCTAAGGATATTAGGTGCGATTGGAGTTCATGCGAGAATTCAATTCAAAAAAATTGCTGCTTAATTTATTCCATAACTGTCGCTCGCCAAAATGCAATCCGCAACAAGGATATAAAGGGAGGGATAATTAAAAGAAATTGAATTCAATGTAAATAATAAAAAGTGAAATAAAATATTCGAGTAAAAGTAATAAAATACCAAAAAAGCTAGACAGAAAAAGAAAAAGCCTAACAATAACCGACCTAGTAAATCCATTAAAAACCTAACTGAAAGAGCGGAGAATTTAAGATGCGAAATACAAGGACGAGTTGTAAAAAAATAATAAATAAATACTTTAGAAGCGGCATAACGAAGAAGCCGCTGGTGAGATTGCAGGGAATGCTAGCCCTGGTTAGTTTTGTATTTTCGATATTATCTACTTCGTTATTTTTCCTACCTAATACGTTGTATGCACAAGACCCGATCTACCCGATTGGTTTAACGGGAGGAGGAGCGACAGGCAATCCCACATTGCAATTAGAGAATTATGATGCAGCAGGAATGGAAGCATTTTTCCAGGATGCGAATGCGCAGTCAGGGGATATAGATAGCTGGATAGCGCTTGTAGTAAATAATGTAGGAATGCAAAGAGCCGCGTGGGAGAGTGATGCGGATATGCAGATACAGGCATATATTGATAATTTGAATGTGTCAGATAATTACAACGGAGTGGCTAATTACCGTGATGCGCTACTAAAGGAATTGAATTCCCAGAAGGAAGCAGCTTTACAAATCTGGGAAAGGACAGCAAATACAGATATATATTTACAATTGGAGAATTATTTAACAAACCTGACAGGCGGAATCTATGATGACGCAGTGGGGAATACAGACAGTAGCCTTTCTGATACAAATGGAATATCCCAGAACACAAGACTAACACCAGAGCAAATACAACAACAGTTTAACCAGAGTAGACAGCAATGGGAAACACAATTCCAGGATTCAACGGATAAAGGCTTAAAGGAATACGGGGATTCGTTAAATGCAATCAATGATAATTACAATCGTTTTGTGGATCAACTCGATAGTGCAGATGTGAACTTTCAACAGAACCTACAGGCAATCCAGGACTACAAACAGAATGTGATAAGTGGAATCAGTTCTACAGTGGATAATTTAAAAGGATTTTTAGACAATTCTGCAAACGAGAGTTTGTTTGGAACAGCGAGTAGCCGACTACCGGCAGGGACAGAACTTCAAGCATTAATCGACAAGTTCACTACGAAGATAGCGAGCATGGGGACAAATGACTTTAGCCTCATCTTAACACAGTTAGCATCTGATATGACAAGTTATTTGGATAAACAGGTGAATCTAATAACTGTTACGCGGAATAACTACCAAAAAGATACATATACTAACTACGTAAATAATGATCCTACGGGTAATGCCAATATGAATGATAGGACTGGAAGCACTATTTTTTTAAACGGTATCAATCTTAAACCACCGTTAGTTGGGCGTCTTGAATTAGTAGATCGTATAGCCGATTACATAAACGGTAAGATATCAGGTAACACTCTCCAATGGATTTACAATAACTCCGAATATTATGGTCAAGCATTTGGTTATGGTAAATACGATGCAAATGGAAATCCACCTGCTACCGGCAAAGTAATAACATCTATTTTTGGAGCTAATTTGTATGGTTACTCTTTCAATCCACCTGGTCCACCATATTGGGGAGCTTGGGGGATGAATCAAAATTATGCTCAAAATAACGAAGCATTTACTTGGTTTGGAGCGTATAAACCTGGTGGAGCAGATCAGTTTGGACAAGAGACCTTTTCCTACAAGATATCCTACCAGGTTACTGATTTTACAGCTAAAACAAACGCAGCTACCTTTACCGGTTTTGTAAATCAATTGAGTGCACAGTTTAGCAACTGGCAAAACAATCTTATCCCCGCGATCAGTAACTGGGAGAGTCAAGCGGCAAATTACAAAAACTTCTATGACCAGTGGAAGGGAAATGCAGATACACTGAGAGCCAATGCAAAGACAGAATATGAAGCATCAGTAGCCAAAGTAGAATCGGATAGATCGAAGTGGTTACTTGCGATGGAAACAGAAAAGAAAGATGCCGATGAACAGTGGGAAGCACTTGCGAGTAAGATAGATACAAGCAATATGACAGGTAGGGATTTGAGTGCATTACTTTCTCAAACACCGAGCACAAATGGATTAGCGGTTAATTCACCGAATGCGCTGGCAGATAATTTTAATTCCTCGTTACAAAATTTACAGAATACAAAATTTACTTTTAACAGCACAGACTACAAGGAAGAGATAGCAGGCTACAGGAGCAGTGGTCAACCAGTAATAAAGTCAGACTTTGGAATTGATTTTTCAGCACTCAATAAACTCACAGCAATACAGACAGTGAAGTCTTTTTTAACAGATCCATTTTCAACCCAGAGTTCGTATTCGATATTTAATCCCGACATTAAAGCTCCTGATACGAGTGTAACAGGAATTAACCTCGATAAGGCATTTACGAACAGCTTTAACGGTGTTCAGAATATGGCTTACGTAACCGGAACAACTGACGCAGCCGATAAAATAGCAAAGGATTATTATGACTCGATAGTGAATCAATACAAGTTTAATTTTAAAAAAGAAGTATTAGATGCAAGAAGGGAAGCAGCCTTAGATCACTTTATGCAAGTAGAGTTTAATTTGAATAAATCTCAAACCGAGGATGTCTTATCAGGAAGAGTTACATTAAAAGGTAATGTAAATGTAAAAAAGGCGAGAGGTGATTACCTGGCAAAATTAAGTGATATTGATTTATTGACACCAGAAGAAAGGGATGCATATACGAAGAATAAATGTTATACAAATATATCTATCTGTTCCTCTTTCATGGAAGAAAACAAAGACCTTAAATCCATAACAGTAGAGAACGGGCAAATTGTGATTACACGCGAGATAAGTGATGGAACGATTCATAAAGGAAGTGAGCCTGTAGAAAAAGATGGAACTGATTTTAATTTAGTAGGAGGGTATTCATCTGGTAAGCAAAAAGATGTAATCCGCGTGAACATGGCGAAGATGGGTGTGATCATACAAAACCCTAAAGACCTATTTACGGAATGGTCAAATGAGGATTACAACGCGATAGCGGATAATTTGAATACAAAGGCAAATGAACTGTATGCGTCAGCGGAGAAAGATAGCAAGGCAATCACAAGTGGAATAACAGATTCCGTCAAACGGGGAGAGCATTTCATGTCGATTGCCATGGGAGCAGCACAAAAAGCAGTAGCCCAGGATCAAATGGTTCAGAGTATTGCCCAGGCATACCTGACAGGAGGGATGGCAGGGATTCAGCAGATGGTAAAAGACAAGATTCGAGATGCGTTCATAGACAAGGTAGCAGAGGCAACAGGGATTAACCCCGACTTGGTAAGATTTGCGAGTGGGAGATTTGAACAGGCGAAGCTGAATAAGAAGATGAATTCACAGGCAGGCGGTTTAGGAAGTGGAGCAGGAGCAGTAATGGGAGCCGGACTTATGATGGCAATGGGTCCTGTCGGTCCTTTGATGATGGCAGGTCCACTGGGAGCAACAGCGTTAGGCGCAGGAGCTGGAGGAAAGCTTGGAAGTAAAATGATATCGGGTGGCACGATGGCAAACCTTGTAAATAATCCGATGGTTCAAGCGGGGATAACGGCAGTAGCCGGTCCTGGTGTAGGAATGATGGTCAACAAGGCATTACAAAAAACATCGTTTGTTCAAAATAATAATCAACTAAATGCTTTAAAACAACAAGAGAATGCACTAATCCAAGATGCAGCAGGACAAGCAGTAGCAAACGCAATAGGAAGACCTGACGCAGCGGGAAACTTCTCCCAGATACTCGGTGGACTTAAAAAACGACAAGTGGCTAAGAGAGATAATGCGAATCTGGGTAAGGTAGTCACTAAAGGAATTGCAAGTGCTCTTAACATGGGAAGTGGAATGATTAAAGGAATCGTTAAGAACGCTGTTATAGCTGTAGGCGGAAGTGGAGAAACATTTGATCAATTAACAGCCAGTCCATTTACACCACCAGCAACGTGGACGGGAGCGGCTAAGTTCGATATGTCGAAGGAAGGCTGGAAGGATAGATTGCAAGAGAAAGCAATGGCAGATTTTCTTGAGGCTAATGGTATGGATAGAAGTCTAGCGACTACCGTTGCTTCGACAACGAATGCGAAGATAAAAGCTAAGAAAGCGAAGAAGGAAGAGAAGACGAAGGCGATAGAGTCAACGGCGCAGACGGCGCTTGCGATTACGGCTATCGTATTGACTGCTGGGGCAGCGGCACCGGCGGTGGTAGCTACCTCAACGGCATCGACCGGAGCAAGTGCTGCTGCGGCAGCAGCGAGCGTGGCTACAACTACAGCGGCAGCTACGACAGCCGCAACAGTAGCGACAACGGCGGCAAGTTTTACAGCAACTATATCAAGTGCGATTGCGACCGGTATATCGACATTAGGCGCAGTGGTAACAGGAACGGCAAGTGTAGGAAATTATGCTCAAGTAGCGAGTATCGCATTACAGGCAGCGATTGGTTCAAGGACAGGCGGAGTGCAAGGAGCGATGGCAGGAGCGGCTAATGGAGTATTACAGGCATTTGCTGGATCGCTTGGAAGTAAGGAAGCTGGAGCCATAAAAGATAAAGCTGATTTAATAGCTAAAGAAGTGAGTGCAGGAAGAATGACTTTAAAAGCAGGTGCCGAGGCATTGGAGAAAGCTAAACTAGTAAGCGCAGGGGTAAAAGCAATAGCAGCGACTAATGTGAGTTACACCAAGAAAGATGGCTGGGGGATAAAGGCAAACGTGAGTGGATTAGTGCAGTCATTAGGAGTTAATATGGGTGCAACTAGAACATTCATGGATCGTTTTGCTAACGTCACCATCGGTCAATCACAAAGAGGTGGAGCAAGTTTAAACTTAGGATTTAATACGGGTGCAGGAACACTTGGCGTAAACTACACAGGGGCTTCGGGGAAATTCGATGGATCGTTTGATGTAATGGAGAGACAGGCAGGGACAGGGAAATTAAGTGCAGAGTTAAACTACGGAGAAGATGGATTTAGTATAAGCGGGAATGCTGATTTAGGAAATGGACTTGGTTTTGGATTAGAGAGTGGTCGCAATGGAACAACTGGATCACTGACGATTCTTGGTTCTCAACAAGGAACTGTAGATGAAGATGGAAATTATGAGGCTAATAGCAACTTCTTAGGCGAGATTAGTGGTCAGGATATAATTGATTTGAATGAAGCGCGCCAAGCAGAACGTGATGCAGCGGAAAATGAGCGTAATCCGGTGAAGAATGCGAAGGATGCGAAGAACGCAAAAAATGCTGCTGACGCGAAAGAAGCGCGGGATGATGATGCGAAGGAAGTTGGTGGTGAGGACGGTCCTTCTGGTTTAGTTGATTTAGCGTTTGCTGGTTTGGGTGTTGTAATGTCTGCTGGTGCTGCGTTCTTGGCTGGTGGTGGTTCGAGTTCGGCTTCGCCGAGTTCTCCTGCGGGTGGTCAGGGTGGTGCGGGTAATGGGGGGAATGCTACGGTTGGGAGGAAGCCGGATGATGAGGATACTCCGCAAGATGGTGATGATGAGCATAAGAAAAAAGCTGCTGCTGAGTATGAAAAATCTTTGAGAATGAAAGAGGAAGCAAGAAAGCGTCAGGCGGAAATGAAACCTTATATAGAAGTAGAAGGACTAGCTCAGGCTAGCAATAATAAAAAACAAAATACGGGTTCTGATATGCCACAAGGTTACGCAAAAAAACCAGAATCAGTAGATCCACTTAAAGATGAAAGAACTAAGTTAGATACAGAAAAAATTAAACTTGAGGCTACAAGAGAAGTAGAGCAAACAAAAATTGATAATTTAGATACAGAAAAAAAGAAACACACTGATGAATTGGAAATACTTAAAAAACAAGAACAAGATTTAAAAACAAAAAATGGAGATAAAACAGATTTAAGCAAAGTAGGGAAAGAAATTGCATTGAAAGTGCAAAAAATAAATTCAATTGATAAATCAATCTCTTTAGTAAATGATACAATGAAACCGATTTCGCGTCAAATTGCGATACAGGATATTCGCATTGCACAAAATGAATATAATCAAGCGAAGAAAGATTTTGAAAACGCACCTGAAAAAGTAAAGAAAAGTACTCTATGGGGAGCGGTTGAATGGGAGGCTGTTTCAGAGGCAAAGAAAACTGCGAAAGTAACAATGGATGCAGCTTTCAAAAAATATTATAATTCTTTAGATGCAAAAGCGCAAAGGGGAGATAATCCAATTTATCAAGGATCTTTGAATCCAATGACAGGACAAAGAGGAGGAATTGTTGATGTTGGTAATTTTTTTCTTGATCCAGGACGCAATTTCCATTATGGGGATGATATTCAAGGTGGTAGTCCAAATCTATATAATGTTCTTGAGGCTTCTCAAGAACCGAAAGTTAAACCGGGAAGTATTACTTCTGGAGAAGTATCTCCTTATTCTCTCGGTAGTCAGCCAAGGGGTATTTATGTAGATGATACTGGCAAACTTTCGTATACCACAGACGGTAATAATAGATTTGATTATACTTTTGATGCAAAGAACTGTTTAAATAAAGATAAAAATATTGAATCAGGCAGAAAATTATTTGAAGACGCAAAATTGACTACAAAAGATGGTCAACTCTATAAAGATGGTGTTCTTTTGACTGAATCCGAAAAACAGATAGAATTAAAAAACTTATCCGAACAAGAAAATCAACGATTAAAGGTAGCCGCAGAAAATAATCGTTTAAGCAGTCATGGAAATTCAATTACAATTCAATCAAAAGATGGGAATATTGAAGTTAAAGTTCTACATTTAGCAGCGCCACCGAATGCCACGGCGATTAATAATAATTTAGGGAAACAATCTGATTCAGTATCACTAGGAATAAAAGGTAGCACAGGAAAAAGCACAGGACCACATAATCATATGGAAGTGAGGATAACTGAAAGTAGTTTCAATGAAATCATTCAAAAAATTGAAAACCATAAATTAGGAAATTTTAAAACAGAGGATTTAGAAAAGCAAAATATTCTACTAAAAGGTAAAGGTCCCGATAAAGGTAAATATATTGTAGACCCTATTTTTTTTCTAAATAAAATACAACCAGTGCTGAACTTACAAGTTAAATAATGTTATGGAATTAAACAAAAAGTTATTAGTAGTTATTTTATCTTCTATTTTTTTAGCTTTGACATTTTGCAAAGACTCAGTCAAAAATAAGACTAGAATAAATTATAATTTTAAAGATAATATTTATCTTATACACGACATTGAATTACCTGATGAAGTAATTCAGGAGAGTAAATTTATTAAAGAAAATATCATTCCTTTATTAAAATTATTTGAGGATGGGGTTCTTGAACGGGATGTAACTAAGCTGGAGAAAGCAGATTGTTTCGGTTTACGCTTTAACGAATTTCGTGAGAAACTAATCAGATATAACAGTAAATGGAATTACTTGCATGATGATAAACACTTTGTAAAGTTTAAGAAGGATTATGCATTGAACAAAATATCAACGGGATTTGGTCTTAGTTATACACAAAATGCACTAGGTTTTTTTTCACATCCCGAAATATTTACGGAAAGAAAGATTAAATTTTATGTTTTTAAGGATGCAATTACTTTGTTTACGAATGATACTCGTATAAAACTGGAATTAGAAGAGCCGTCTGAGGGGATTATTACAAGTTTTCTCATAGAAAAAAGAGACGGACGATATTGCTTTGTCGGATATCGACCTGATGCAGAGTAATTGTGATCTGTGTCTTGTGCTGTCGCTGTCGCTCGCCAAAATGCAATCCGCAATGTTATTTGGAGGAGGAATGCCAACGATAATGATTGTAAGTAAGGATAATAAGGATTAATCATATGAAAAAGAAAGCTTACCTACTCCTAAGCGAAAGCGATCAAGGCGGTGTCAATAATTTGCATAGTTATAAATGTTTACGCTACACAACAAAGAGCAAATTATTGACAGTAGCCGCGAGCGCGATCGGTGTGAATTTGTAGAGGTAGGGGCTTGATTCATCAAGACCTTATCACGAAAGATAACACCGATTCGCCCATAGAGAACGGGCAAATCGTGATTACACGTGAGATAAGTGATGGAACAATCCATAAAGGAAGTGAGCCAGTAGAAAAAGGTGGAACGGATTACAATTTAGTAGGAGGGTATTCATCAGGAAAGCAAAAGGATGTAATCCGAGTTAACATGGCGAAGATGGGTGTAATCATACAAAACCCTAAAGACCTATTTACAGAATGGTCAAATGAAGATTACAATGCGATAGCGGATAATTTGAATACAAAGGCAAATGAGCTTTATGCGTCAGCGGAGAAAGATAGTAAGGCAATCACAAGTGGAATAACAGATTCCGTAAAACGGGGAGAGCATTTCATGGCAATCGCAATGGGCGCTGCACAAAAAGCTGTAGCCCAGGATCAAATGATGCAGAGTATAGCCCAGGCATATCTGACAGGAGGAATGGCTGGAATTCAGCAGATGGTGAAAGACAAGATACGAGATGCGTTTATTGATAAGGTAGCGGAGGCAACCGGCATTAACCCCGACCTTGTAAGATTTGCGAGTGGGAGATTTGAACAGGCAAAATTAACAAAGAAAATGAATAACCAGGCAGGCGGTTTAGGAAGTGGAGCAGGAGCAGTAATGGGAGCAGGACTTATGATGGCAATGGGTCCTGTAGGTCCTTTGATGATGGCAGGTCCACTCGGAGCAACAGCGTTAGGCGCAGGAGCTGGAAGTAGATTAGGAAGTAAAATGATCTCCGGTGGAACGATGGCAAACCTTGTAAATAATCCGATGGTTCAAGCAGGCATAACGGCAGTAGCCGGTCCTGGTGTAGGAATGATGGTCAACAAAGCATTACAAAAAACATCCTTTGTTCAAAATAATAATAAACTAAATGCTTTAAAACAACAAGAGAATGCATTAATCCAAGATGCAGCAGGACAAGCAGTAGCAAACGCAATCGGAAGACCTGACGCAGCAGGAAACTTTTCGCAGATACTCGGTGGACTCAAGAAGAGACAAGTGGCTAAGAGGGATAATGCGAACCTAGGTAAGGTAGCCACTAAAGGAATTGCGAGTGCTCTTAATATGGGAAGTGGAATGATTAAAGGAATCGTTAAGAACGCAGTCATCGCAGTAGGTGGAAGTGGAGATACATTCGACCAATTGACGGCAACTCCGTTCACACCTACTGCAACATGGACGGGAGCGGCTAAGTTCGATGCTTCTAAGGAAGGTTGGAAGGATAGGTTTCAAGAGAAAGCAATGGCAGATTTTCTAGAGGCTAATGGCATGGATAGAAGTCTAGCTACTACCGTAGCTTCGACAACGAATGCGAAGATTAAGGCAAAGAAAGCGAAGAAGGAAGAGAAGACGAAGGCGATTGAGTCTACGGCACAGACTGCGTTGGCAGTGACAGCGTTAGTATTAACGGCTGGAGCAGCAGCACCGGCGGTGGCTGCAACGACCACGGCTACAACAGCGGCAACTACGGCAGCGAGTTTTACATCGACGATAGCCAGCGCGATTTCTACAGGTATATCGACATTAGGCGCAGTGGTAACAGGAACGGCAAGTGTAGGAAATTATGTTCAAGTAGCGAGTATCGCATTACAAGCTGCGATAGGTTCTAGAACTGGTGGAGTAGAGGGAGCGATGGCCGGAGCGGCTAATGGAGTATTACAAGCATTTGCCGGATCACTTGGAAGTAAGGAAGCTGGAGCCATAAAAGATAAAGCTGATTTAATAGCTAAAGAAGTGAGTGCAGGAAGAATGACTTTAAAAGCAGGTGCCGAGGCATTGGAGAAAGCTAAACTAGTAAGCGCAGGGGTAAAAGCAATAGCAGCGACTAATGTGAGTTACACCAAGAAAGATGGTTGGGGTGTAAAGGCAAATGTGAGTGGATTAGTGCAGTCATTAGGAGTTAATATGGGTGCAACTAGAACATTCATGGATCGTTTTGCTAACGTCACTATCGGACAATCACAAAGAGGTGGAGCAAGTTTAAACTTAGGATTTAATACGGGTGCAGGAACACTTGGGGTAAACTACACCGGGGCTACGGGGAAATTCGATGGATCGTTTGATGTAATGGAGAGACAGGCAGGGACAGGGAAATTAAGTGCAGAGTTGAATTACGGCGAAGATGGATTTAGCGTTAGCGGAAATGCAGATTTAGGAAACGGACTTGGGTTTGGATTGGAGAGTGGACGTAATGGAATGAGTGGATCATTGACAATTCTTGGAAGCACACAAGGCACGGTTGATGGTGATGGGAATTATGAGGCTAATGGCAACTTCCTTGGTGAGATTAGTGGTCAGGATATAATTGATTTGAATGAAGCGCGTCAAGCAGAACGTGATGCAGCGGAAAATGATCGTAAGCCGGTGAAGAATGCGAAGGATACCAAGAACGCAAAAGATGCTACTGACGCGAAAGAAGCGCGGGATGATGATGCTAAGGAAGTTGGTGGTGAGGAAGGTCCTTCTGGTTTAGTTGATTTAGCGTTTGCTGGTTTGGGTGTTGTGATGTCTGCTGGGGCTGCGTTCTTGGCTGGTGGTGGTTCGGGTTCGGCTTCGTCGAGTGGTTCTGCGGGTGGTGCGGGTAATAGTGGTAATGTGTCTACTGTGGCTAGAAGGAAAGAGGATGAGAAAGATGGGAAGGTTAAGAGAGATGGGGATACTACGAATGAGCCGCCGAAGAAACAGTCTACGAAGGAAGAGTTAGATAATTTTAAAGATAATATTTTCTGGAATACGACCAAAGCGGCTACTGATGATTATCTCAAGAAACTCAATGAGCAAGGTGTGGATACGAAAGAGATGCGTGCTCACGCGGAAGAGCAGCGTGCGAAAGGTGTGCGTGATTTGACGGCTGGGGAGATTCAGGCGAAGAGATTACAGAAAGAGTTGGATGGGCTAAAGGTTGATTTGGATAAGGCGAACGATGTAGCTTCTTTAGAGGGTGCTCCAAGATTAGATGTAGGTCCAAGTCTTGTTGAACAGTTAGCAGGTTATAGAAAAAGTATACAAGATAAAATTGAGGTTAAGACTAAAGAGCTTAATAATATTAAAAGTAATGATGGTAAGTCTAAAAATGTAAATTTTTTTCAAAATGAAAAACCAAAAGTTATTGAAGCGAGAGAAAAAGGTAATTTAAAGCATCCTGAAACAATTAAGCAAATCGATCAGTTAGGTAATCAAAAAGAAAAGGCTATTGAGAAAATAAAAAACCAATATGCTGAAAATGACCCTAAAAGAAAATCTGAAATCGAATCCATTGAAAATGACTTCGCTAAAAAAAAGAAAGAGGTTTTAAAAAAAGAAGACGCATTACAAAGGAGACTCAAAAAAGAGCCACAATATGGGACGAAGGAATATCTTGAAAAACTTGAAAAGGATTTTGAGAAAGATGCAACAAAGAGAAATTGGAAGGATGATCCAAAGATTTATAAGTTTATGAAGTATCAAAGGCTAGAAAGATTTAAAAATGAGGATGAATATTTAAAGGAACTAGAATGGTATTATGACGGTCGTCCAATGAGATCTAAGGCTAAACCATCGACTATTGGACCGGAAGCAGGTGAAGCAGACTCAAGAGGTTAATATTAAATAAGGATGAATTATGAAAACAAGATTAAAGAAAAATATTTATAAAGCTATAAATGTAGTATTAGTTAAATTATTTCCTGCTGTCTTCTTGCAAAATTATAATATAAATTGTAAAAAGAGAATAATACTAATAAGCTTATTAGTATTATTAAATTGTCAGAAAAGTAAAACCTATGAGTTAACAATAAACCCTGAAATACTTTTCGAAAAAAATCTAAACATTTCTGAATTATCCCTGCGTGGAATTAAACTAGATCAGGATGCTAGTCAAATAGACCCAAACTTAATTAAAGAAACGCAGGATGGCTATGGATGGGTTCTTTTAAAAGAAAGTTCCTCCATCAGAGTTGTGGGTAAAAAAGTAGTATCCTTTCGATTGGGCAAGGATATATACAGCAAACTAAATATTCATACAATAAAAGAACTTGAAGAAAAGTTTGGCATAGCTGAAAGTAGGGATGACCATGGTGGCGCGGTAGATTTTTCATATGACTCTAAAAAAATATTTATAGAATGGTGTGAATTTCCGGAGGGGCATTCAATTTGTGGGATTATTGTTGGATATCTTGAAGATTAGTCCTTAGCTATTTTGCCTGTGAATCACCAAAAGTCAATCGGATTCTTCTGTATTTGTTGTCGCTATCCAAAATACAATCTTGTTGCTCGCCAAAATGCAATCGGCAATATTAATCGGTGGTGGTATGCCAACGGTGGTTCGATACGATGCGAATATCTAGTATTTGTGTGGGGGATTAATTCTGAATTATCGCATCTACTCACCAACCGAACTTTGAATTCAAAGGGATAATGCACAGAAAACGAAAGAGTAAGACAAGCAAAGTCTAAGAATTCGAAATAACCAATAGAATCAAGGTTAGAACGAGATTTTGTTAAAGCGAAAAGAGGCTAAGAAATGAAAAAATTTTACCAGATTCCGCAGACAGTCTGCGGAATTGGAAAGGTTGGGTTAAAGAATTTAGAGAATAATATATGTTATCCACTAAGAAATTATTCTTTAAGTAAAGAGTAATACAAATTATGCGAAAGTTCGAATAACGAAAGAGTCTTAATGGAGCCTTACAGCGTGTTAAAAGTATAAAGTCGCTGTGGCGGGTTTTCTTTTCTTTTTTGCTTACTTTTTCTTTTCTTTTCCAAAAGAAAAGAAAAAAGTAAGAAGCCACCCACGGTAGTGGAGATAGGAAAAATCCCCACGCTGGGAAGCGGTAATAGAAATAATCCACTCTGATAAGAGAAAGGAAGAAAGTCTCAAGAGCAACGCTTTTGAAATAGAAGGATAATAAGGATTAACCTTATGAAAGAAAAAGTCAACCAACGACTGTGCGTTAGGGATACGCAGGGGTAGTCGCTCAGTTCGCGACCGTAGCGAAGCGAAGCCCGTAGTAGCCCGACGCGCTAGTCGGATAAAGGAAACCAATCATGCAAAGGATGCGCCAAACACGATATAACCGCGTAACGCCCAGAGGCAACAACTACACTGGGGCTACGGGTAAATTCGATGGATCGTTTGATGTAAAGGAATTACAATCAGGAACAGGGAAATTAAGTGCAGAGTTAAACTACGGAGAAGATGGATTTAGCGTTAGCGGGAATGCTGACTTAGGAAATGGGCTTGGGTTTGGATTAGAGAATGGGCGTAATGGAATGAGTGGTTCATTGACAATTCTTGGAAGCACACAAGGCACGGTTGATGGTGATGGGAATTATGAGGCTAATGGCAACTTCCTTGGTGAGATTAGTGGTCAGGATATAATTGATTTGAATAAAGCCAGAGCCGATCAACGACTTGCAGAGGAAAATGAGCGTAATCCGGCGAAGAGTGCGAAGGATGCCAAGAACGCGAAAGAAGCGCGGGATGATGATGCTAAGGAAGTTGGTGGTGAGGAAGGTCCTTCTGGTTTAGTTGATTTAGCGTTTGCTGGTTTGGGTGTTGTGATGTCTGCTGGTGCTGCGTTCTTGGCTGGTGGTGGTTCGAGTTCGGCTTCGCCGAGTGCTCCTGCGAGTGGTCAGGGTGCTGCGGGTAATGGTGCGAATGCGACGGTTGCTAGGAAGCCTGAGGATGAGAAAGATGGGAAGGTTAAGAGAGATGGGGATACTACGAATGAGCCGCCGAAGAAACAGCCTACGAAAGAAGAATTAGCTAACTTTAAAGATAATATTTTCTTGAATACCACGAGAGCGGTTACTGATGCTTATCTGGCTAAGCTAGATGCTCAGGGTGTGGATACTACGGATATGCGCGCACATGCGGAAGCTTTACGCGCGAAAGGTGTGAGGGATTTGACGGCGAGTGAGATTCAGGCGAAGAGGGAAAAGGCGGCTAATAAAGAAAATCCTCCGTTTAAAAATGCTTCTAGTATAGTCCCTGAAATAAAAAATTATACAATTCTTGATAATAATGGAAAACCAATGAAAGTGGGAATACCAGATTCTATTATTAGTAGAGATGGAGACTCTGTTGAGGAGAGGAATAGCAAACCATTTATATATATTAAATATGATGATGGCTCCGATGGTATTATTCCAAATCCAAAGTTTGAGAATCCAGACAAAGCAAAAGAATTCTTGGATGATATAAAGTCAGGTCGAAGACAGGCTCCCGCAGTTGGGGATAATATGCAGAATGTGCATAAATTTGGAACAAATATTTTAGGGATTCAGACTTCTGATCCAATGCATGATAATCAAGTTATTTGGGCTTACTTAAAGGCTAAACATGGAATTGAATTAGATAGTAAGCATCCAAACTTAATGGATGATCCGATAATTAAAAAGCTAGCCAAGGAAGACCCTGATTTGTATTTCAAATTGGGAAACCTTATTGCAGGTGCTGTTTGGAATGATGATCCAGATTTTTATTTTTATTCACAAATGCCTGGAAGGGTAAAAGACCTTCCAGCAACAACAAGATTAAAGTTAGGTAAAGAAAATCAAGATAAATCGTTTCCAGGTAATAAAGATATTCTCGCAAGTGACGCAAAATCATTCTGGTTTACGCATGAAAAACTTAGCAAAGAGTTCTTTCAAAAGTTTGATATCATAAGAGATTCATTCCATATACGAAGTCACTTTGGAGATTTACAATTCTTACACTCTATGGCTAAGGAAGGGGATAATCCGTATGATACGCGAAATAAAATGTTATCTTATTCTGAAATGATGTATAAGATATATACAAACCAAGTAGATGGACGAACAGCATTTTTCCAGAAAGCATTCTTTGGAGATAAGAGTCTTTATACGGCATTTAAAACAGATGACCATGAAGCATTAAGAAATAGAGTAATTGGGAGTGTGATGCATATTATTGAGGATTCCTATGCTGGTGGGCATACTGTACGGGATGAAAAGACGGGTAAAATATCCTATTTCCAATCTTATGAAACACAGGATCCAGATAAGCATGGTGCGTCTGATAAGACGAAACCGGGACAGACTTGGGATAAAGTTCAAGGTACAGACTTTGGACGAGAGCAATCCGAAATGTTATTGCAATTCGCGGAGAGAAAACCTAAACCTGCTTCTTGGAGCGAAGTGGAAGCGCATCTTAAAGAAAAAGTATGGGGATTTGTAAAGATAGAGGGGAAAGAAAGTCCCGAGCCTGCGCATTCACACCCAAGTTATAAGCCAGATTCGAAACCAAAAACAATAAAGGAAATAGCTGAGGATGAATTAAAGGCTATCAAGGAAAAAATTGAAAAGCAATTAAAGGAGCAGAAGGATAAAATTTATCAGCAGAACCAGATACAGGAGCAGAGAAATGTACCGCCTACACCTTGGTATCCGGATGTTTGATTTATTCAGGAATATTCTATTATTCTTACTTTTTTTCTTAACTATGGATTGTGAAATATTTAAGAAAAAAAGTTCTGGGGATGACAACATAAAGGAGTTCTATGCTCCACATGAAGACCTTTGCGGAACTCGTTCTATCATATGGGCAGCCGAAAAAGAAATGCTGATTTCATCTGAAAACTGCGGTAAAATAATTGAATGGGATTTTAAAACCGGGAAGATAATTTATCGAGAACGAATTGTGATTGATAGTTGGGGAAAAACTGCAACACATCGAATTCAAGCAGATTCAATCCTGAACGATGAGTATTTAGTCGTCACAACGGAAGAAAAAGTAATAGTAAAAAATTTTATGACGAAAAAAAACATAAAAGAGTATAATGAAAAAATTCTATTTACGAGTTCTATTTCTACAAATGGGTTAATTGCTTTTTATAAAGAAAATGAATCTAAAGACGACAAAACTCCGAAAGAAAATAAAATTAGCCAATCGAAACAACCGGCAGGATTTGAAATACGAGAATCATTGACTTGGAGAAATAAATGTTCTAAATTAGTTAAAAAAGGCATTAATAGAATTGAAATTAGTAAATCGGGAAAATATTTAATAATGCATGAATACGAGAATAAAATATCCTTATGGGATGTAGAAAAATGTACAGACATATTTACAGTGAGCCTTGAAGATTCTAATAGAGTACATGGACTTGATTTTGATGCGAATGAAAAATATTTTATCGTTTCGTATATGAATTTTTCTCCCCCGATTAGCAAGGCATTAGTGTTTAATATAAAAACGGAGCATTTATTTAGAGAATTTAAACTTGGTAATGGCTACTGCCCTGCTCTTGCAATCAGTCCTGATGAAAGATTTCTGGCAACGGGATGTGATAATCGAATACAATTATGGGACTGGAAAACTCTTCAGAAATTGTTCTCGCTCGGAGTTGATCAAAGTGGTGTTTTCGAGTTAATCTTTACAAAAGACTCAAAAGGTTTATTTATACGAACTGCTGTAGCACGTTTTTTTTATTGGGATTTAACGAAAGAGGAGTTTTATAAAACGGAGTAGACTTATTAAAAAGAAAGTCAACCAACAACTATGCGTTAGATATTCGAGCGAGAGCGAGAATGGGCTTGAGCCACGTCATCCGTAAGACGTGAGCGAAAGAGGCGGACGAATGGTGTCATATTTTTTTATCTTTTTGAAAAAAGATGACAAGAATGAGAGCCCGACGCGCTAGTCGGATAAAGGAAACCAATCATGCAAAGGATGCGCCAAACACTAAATAACCGCGTAACGCCCAAAAGCAACGGCAAAGAAGGATTATCCATAAGTGGGAATGTGGACTTTGGAAATGGATTGGGACTTGGAGTAGAGAATGGAAGAAATGGAACGACTGGATCACTGACGATTCTAGGTTCTCAACAAGGAACTGTAGATGAAGATGGAAATTATGAGGCTAATGGCAACTTCTTAGGTGAGATTAGTGGTCAGGATATAATTGATTTGAATGAAGCGCGGCAAGCAGAACGTGATGCAGCGGAAAATGAGCGTAATCCGGCGAAGAATGCGAAGGATGCCAAGAACGCGAAAGATGCTGCTGACGCGAAAGAAGCGCGGGATGATGATGCTAAGGAAGTTGGTGGTGAGGAAGGTTCTTCTGGTTTAGTTGATTTAGCGTTTGCTGGTTTGGGTGTTGTAATGTCTGCTGGTGCTGCGTTCTTGGCTGGTGGTGGTTCTGGTTCGGCTTCGCCGAGTGGTTCTGCGGGTGGTCAGAGTGGTGCGGGTAATGGGAGTAATGCGAATACTTCGCAAGCTACTATTGCGGGTAGGAAAGAAGATGAGAAAGATGGAAAGGTTAAGGGAGATGGGGATAATACGGATGAGCCGCCGAAGAAGCAACCTCATAGAGATGATCCAAGGAATCCTAAGAAAATAACGGGTAATGAAGATAATGCGAATACTATCAAGGATGGTGATTTTGATTTTGTGAATGAAATGCTTGGTAAGGCTGGTCTTGCGGTGCTTGTCGCGACTGATATACCTAAAAACGAAAGACAAGCAAATTCGCAAAATATCAACCAGAGTGAAACTAAAAATTTACCTTCACAAACCTCGTCAAAGATATTAGATTATATAGCAATGGAAATGCCAGAAAAAGATCGAAATCCGTATGGAATTAGTGCATTAATTAAACAAGATCAGAAAAGTTTAGGACTAAGTGATAGCGAATATGAAAAATTAGTAAAGGACAGTAAGGGAAATAGTAAATCATATTCTGAAATTTTAGATGGATTAAAGAGTTTAGATAAGAAATGGAAAGAAGATAAAAGTCTTAAACCAGAGGATCCAAAAAAAGTCACGCCAGAGAAAAACGATATAGCACCAAAGCCAAATGAGGTTAAGCCGACAGGAGATAGTAAAACGGCTAATCAGAGTAATTCGGTGAAGGAAAGTAATAGTACACCAGCGGTAAGCAATGCAGATGCCGCTAAAATAACGGCAAGAGATGAAATTGCTCGGCGCGAGGGATTTGAACCGAAGCTATACCAAGATCGTAATGGAAATACTGCAGTAGGTTATGGGCATACTCCTGGTTTGCCAAAATTATTTGTAAGTGAGGCAGAAATTAATGACAGTAAAACTCTAACTAAAGCAGAAAAAGATACGCTGATAAAAGCGAGAAAAGCTTTAGACGAAGCCAAGGGAACAGGAAAATACGCCGAAAAGCAAAAAGAAATTGTAGACGGGCTTCCTAAAGAACTGAGAGAAAAAATTTATACCCCAATACCCGAGAAAGGAGGACTTATTAATGCTAATCTTCCAAACGATACATCCGGAAAAACTTACCGAGATTTTCATCCATATTTTGGTAGCGCCTCTTTGAATCCAACAACATCAGGTAAGAATGTATTAGATCACGACTTAGGCGAAAAAATTAAAACGATGCTTCTGACAGTTAAACCGGAAACATTAAATACATACACTCAAACACAAATTGCACAGGTATATGATTTTATTTATTGGAGTGGTGGTTCTCCGACTACATCAATTAAAGAACTGGTAAATAAGGCTGATTGGACAGCAACATTGTATAAAGCTTTGGATAACCCAAATCGACAAGAAGCCAATAACGAGATAAACAAGTTGTTCGATAAAATAGTAACGGCAAAGCCGGAGATGGCTAGTAGAGTAAATGGTTATATACAAAGTTGGGTCAAGGTTAATGGTTGGAGAGATGCATTTCCTAAATCGGAGACTAAAAAATGATTGTGCGGATAATATCCGTTTTCCTTTTATTTACTATTCTCCCTTTTTCTATGCAATCAGAGGCATTGAAAAGAGACCGGTACAGATGTTTTACAAAAGAATTATTCAAAAAATTACAGGGGTCTTGGGTAGTGGAGACCTTTTTGTATTGGGGGAATGATGATAGTGATGTTTCTGAAAAAAATGTAAGGCAGGGCATTCCAAAAAAGTGGAAGGGGAAGAAACTAGAAATAAACGAAGAGGAAATAAAATGGTTGGAGCCTATGTTAGATGCAAAAACACAGGAAGTAATAACACATTCTTGTAAAATGTCTAATATGCATTTATCTCTGCAAAAACTTTTTGTTAATTGCGAGGAATGTAAGGAAGAATATTATAAATATTTAGGATCAAGTCCTTATGATTGGTATATTCACGCAAATATACCAATTACATTTCCTTCAAATAACGAGTATATGTGTAATGGTTATTATGATAGCCCTTCTCAACTAACTAAACTTAGCCTTAAAGATTTTGATTACAATATAAATAAAGAACGCATAAGTATTCATGATTTTCTAAATGAAGGATATATCATTCTCAAAAAAGAAACTCCTATGGACAAAATTGATTTTAATACGCTCGAAAACTGCGAGGACGTATTTGAAAAATGTGAAGACTGTGATGGGTTAGTGCTAGAAGATAAATCTGTATTAAAAGATATAGAAGGAGAATGGAAGATATTCAAGACCAAAACAAGAGGATGGAAATTTCCTAGTATAATGGATAAAGATATATCAGAGCTGATTGGAAAAAAAATTTCTGTAACTAAAGATGGATTTCGATTCTTAACAAAGAATGATACCTACTCAAGATACTTTCATGAATACTATTGTCCTAACAAAAGGGCTTCGATTGTAAAGAATACATATAGCAAAGTTTTGAAATTTGGAATAGCAAATCAATTTGATTATTTTAAAACCGGTGGTTTACTTTCCGATAATTCTCTTTTGCCTGTCTATATAAAAAATAAAAAAGGAATTATGGAGATTTATCCAAAGTTAGAAGCCACAGTTCTTGCAATTGATAATGCATGTCAGTTGACCATTTTTGATTTCATCCTTGTATTTTATAATAAGACAATGGTTTTGCAAATGGGCGGAGAGTTTTTATATTTGAAAAGAGTGAAGAAGTAAAAGTAATGCAAATAATTCATGTTAAGGATAACGAAGTGTATCTTCTACTAGCGAAAGCGATCAAGGCGGTGTCAATAATTTGCATAGTTGTAAAAGTTTCATGCTACACAAAGAAGAGCAAATTATTGACAGTAGCCGCGAGCGCGGTCGGTGTTGTATTGGTAGAGGTAGGGGCTTGATTCATCAAGACCTCATCACGAAAGATAACACCGATTCGCCCAACGACAACGCAATCATCGCAGTAGGCGGAAGTGGAGAAACATTCGACCAATTAACAGCAAGTCCGTTTACACCACCAGCAACGTGGACGGGAGCGGCTAAGGTGGATATGTCGAAGGAAGGTTGGAAGAGTAGATTGGAAGAGAAAGCGATGGCTGATTTTCTTGAGGCTAATGGTATGGATAGAAGTCTAGCGACTACCGTAGCTTCGACCACGAATGCGAAGATTAAGGCTAAGAAAGCGAAGAAGGAAGAGAAGACGAAGGCGATAGAGTCTACTGCACAGACGGTATTAGCTGTTACTGCGATGGTGTTAACGGCAGGGGCAGCAGCACCGGCAGTGGTAACAGCGTCTACGGCATCGACCGGAGCGAGTGCTGCTGCGGCGGCAGCGAGTGTGGCTACGACTACAGCAGCGGCAGCAACGACAGCCGCAACAGTTGCCTCCACGGCGGCAAGTTTTGCTACGACGGTAGTCAGTGCAATATCTGCTGGCATATCGACAGTAGGCGCAGTGCTTACGGGAACAGCGAGTTTAAGTAGTTATGTGCAAGTTGCAAGTATTGCATTACAAGCAGGTATTGGATCGAGAACAGGCGGAATACAGGGAGCGATGGCAGGAGCGGCTAATGGAGTATTACAGGCATTTGCCGGATCACTTGGAAGTCAGGAAGCGAGTGGGTTAAAGAAAACTGCTGAGGAATTGAGCGAGCAAGTAGCGACAGGCGCCATGTCTATGCCCAATGCCGTAGCCGCACTAGATAAAGCGAAAACCGCAGCCAAACTAGCCAATGTAGGAGCAAAGACCTTGGCAGCGACTAACGTGAGTTACACCAAGGAAGATGGTTGGGGGATAAAGGCAAACGTAACAGGACTTTTAAATGCAGTTGGAATGAACTACGAAGCAGGCGGAAACGCGAGAGCGTTTCTTCAGAGCTTGACCAACGTCACAATCGGACAGAGCCAACGCGGTGGGGCAAGTTTGAACTTGGGATTGAATACACCACTGGGGAATATGGGAGTTAACTACACAGGGGCAACGGGAAACTTTGGAGGATCGTTTGATTTAATGGAGAGACAGGTGGGGGGATTGAATCTGAGTTCCGAATTGTCGTATGACGCAGAACAAGGATTATCCGTAAGTGGTAATGCGGACTTTGGGAATGGATTAGGACTTGGAGTAGAGAATGGTCGAAGTGGAACAAGTGCATCGCTCACGATTCTTGGTTCACAACAGGGTTCGGTAGATCATTACGGGAATTATACGGCTAATGAGAATTTCCTCGGAGAGATTAATGGTCAGGATATAATCGACTTGCAGAATACACTTGCCCAGCAACAAGGGAATGCGATATTGGAAGATGCTGCACGTAATGCACCTGCGAAAGATGCAAAAGATGGGGCTAATTCTAATAATCCTACGGATGAGAGAGACGACGATGCAGACGGAGATAAGCCGAAGAAGGATAAGGAACCCGAAAAGCCACAGGGATTAGTGGATTTGGTGTTTGCGGGCACTGCGGTTTTGGTTTCTGCTGCTGCTACGTTTATCGCTGGGGGTGGTTCGAGTTCGGGTTCGCCGAGTTCTCCTGCGGGTGGTCAGAGTGGTGCGGGTAATGGTGGTAATGCGAATGTTGCGAGGAAGCCGGAGGATGATGATAATGTAGATAAGCCAGTTGGTCATGATAATGATGATCCAAGTAAAGGGCTTACATCGAAAGAATTGAATGATTATAAAGCTTTGCAGGACAAGTTAAGAGCTAATAAAGATTTAACTCCTGCTGAACAGGAAAGACATGCTTATTTAGGTAAGATTCGTGACATTCAACTTTATTCTGATGCAGTTAGTCAAGATGGACCTGGGGGTAATGGCAAACGGGATGGAAAAAAAGAAATTGAAAATGCTAGGTTAAAGCCGAGAGAAATTCAAATAAAAATTGTGGATAATGTCATTCAACCAGGTGATACAATCGATCAGTTTAAAGGCAAAATACAAGCGAAGCAGAAAGTGGAATCAGAAATAGCCGATCGGAAGGCTAAAGTAAGTAATGCGCTTGATGAAGTACAAAAAGCTTTTAAACCTAGAGATGGACAATATGATCAGGGTAGAAATCTTACTGAACCTAATCCAGCAATAGCCCAAATTGCTAACTCAATAGACAAATATATGAAATCCGACAGCCAAACAAAGGCTAAAATGCTAGATGATGCTCGTATTTCTGTTAAAAGTAAATTTAATGAAATTCAATCAGAATTAAAAAATACACAAGGAAAAATTGACCAGATTAAGCCTATTGCATTTGCGCTAGATATGCGAAGTGGAAAGGATAAAGGTGAAATAGAAGGAGAAATTAAGAAATTAGGACTTAAAGATGGAAATAACAAACCAATTATCACTTTAGAAGATTACCATAATTATGCGGGAGCATTGATGTCACAAAAGAGTAAATTACTGACGGCAGAAACACATGAGCGGGATGTTATGAATAATCAACTAAAACAAATTGATAGGATTGATACTGCTCTCATGAATTTAGATACGAAAGCAAAAGAATTAGCGAATTCTGCAAAATCCGACATTTATAAATCTCGCATAGCAGATGTGAATGATTTTACAAAGACTCTATTGAGCATTAAATCAGTGGATAACATTGATTCGACGAAAGTTAAGTTAAATGATAGTATAGAGCAGAATCGAAATAGAGTAAATGAATCAACGAAGTTACTCAACGATAATGATGCTCTCGCGAAAGATTTTTACAGTCGTCCGGAGGCGCATATTGCTCCGAGTCCAAGTAATGAAGCACTAAAAGCGTATGGCAAATACATTGAGGATGAGGCAAGGAAAAATGTATCCGTGAATGATCAAATTAAATTAGCGAATTTAGAAAAGAATCCTAAATTAAAAGATGATCCAAATTATAAACATCTCTTGAATGAAAAAGGAGAAGTGAAGACAGAGTATAAAGAACGATATGATAAAATGAAAGAGGCAACAAAGACTTATAATGATGCGCTGATAAAAATGAAAGAGGAAGTAGCCGCAAGAGCAAATGCAAAAACAAAGGATGAAATAACGGCTGTTAATAAAAAATACGGTGACACTCTTTTTAAATACAATACTATGCCGATCCGAGAGTTTGCCGGTGGTCAACGTATGCCATTAGCCGAAGGTTCGTATATGAATTCGCCATATGTTCGCGATAATGATCCAACTGATATACATGGTGCATGGGATAGTCAAACCGGAGGTGTCTATGCCGATCAAAATTCAATCTATGATAACACTGGCTTAAACGGGAATAATGGAAATTTGCCGGTGCAAGTAGTAAAAAAAGGTGTAGTTCTTGATAAAGGAACTGGAACTAATACAGGTAATTTCATTCGAATTCTACATGAAAATGGGACAATTACTACTTATATGCATTTAGAGGAAATTCCGAAGATTGAGAATGGTTCTAAAGTAGGAACGGGTCAAGTAGTTGCAGTAAGCGGTAAAACAGGAATTAATAGAAAAACGGGTAATCCGTATACTCCACATTTACATTTCCAAATTAATAAGGCAGTGATAAATAATGGAGAGGTGACCGTAGAAAACACTACTATTGATCCCGCAACCATAGACTGGAGACCTAAAAAAGAAAATGGACAAGTATACTTTCCAGATTAAAATATTGCGAATACTTTTTATTATTCTCTCTTTTGTGTTGCATTGTCATCGTGAGGAAAAATCAAAAGAGTTTCTGTACGTAGAAAGTTTTCCAGATGTTTCTTTGGAAGATATTCCATTGGATGAGCAAGGAAAAATAATTGCTTGGATTCCGTATGGGGAGAAAGTAGAAGTTTTAGAAAAGAAGACTGAACTAAGTAAGTATAGGAATATCTATTACAAAGTTAAATATAAAGGGGTAGAAGGATGGGTCTGGAATTCTGATAGGCTTGTCAAAGAAAAGCCGCCCTATTATGAGCGCAGAAAATTAATAGATCCCGAAGTATTTCAATTTCCGATTAATCGAAAAGAAATTGAAAAAGCCGCAATGGATATTTTAAGGGAACGATATGCGAAAGATCATGCAGGAAGTGAAGATGGATTTGAACGTGAGAATATGCGATATTATCTGGATTATCCAACGTTGGCATCCGTCTATGTAACCGATTGTAGTTTAAAGAGAATTCCTATTATAATTGTTGGATATCCAGATGTAATTTCAGAAGGAAGCGTAACTCTTTTTCTGCACAAGGTTCAGAATAAATATATATTACATAGATTTGTCTATGGTGGAAATGAAATAGATTTTGGTGTTAAAGATGCTATTAAGGGTAATTATGATTTTTTAGGTCATAAATGTTGTGAGTGTATGGATTGATTTGGATGTTAAGGCTAACAAAGCTTACCTACTCCTACGCGAAAGCGATCAAGGCGGTGTCAATAATTTGCATAGTTCTAAAATTCTCATGCTGCACAACAAAGAGCAAATTATTGACAGTAGCCGCGAGCGTGGTCGGTGGTCTATGGTAAATAGTTATTTGCCGTATGCGAAGAAGTTGAGATTCCCGACAAGGGATTTCGGGAATGACAGCGAGGTGCAAATATAATGAAAGCAGGTAACACCGATTCGCCCAAACTAAGAGCAAACGCGAAGACTGAGTATGAAGCATCAGTAGCAAAAGTAGAATCGGATAGATCGAAGTGGTTACTTGCGATGGAAACGGAAAAGAAAGATGCAGACGAACAATGGGATGCACTTGCAAGCAAGATAGATACAAGCAATATGACAGGAAGAGACTTGAGTGCATTACTTTCTCAAACACCTACTTCAGATGGGCTAGCGGTTAATTCACCGAATGCGCAGGTGGATAATTTTAATAAATCCCTAACGAACTTACAGAATACAAAATTTACCTTTAACAGCACAGACTACAGGGAAGAGATAGCAGGCTACCGAAGCAGCGGTCAACCAGTAGTAAAGTCAGATTCTGGATTTGATTTTTCAGCACTCAATAAACTCACAGCAATACAGACAGTGAAATCTTTTTTAACAGATCCGTTTTCAACCCAGAGTTCGTATTCGATATTTAATCCCGACATTAAAGCACCTGATACGAGTGTAACAGGAATTAACCTCGACAAAGCATTTACGAATAGCTTTAACGGGGTTCAGAATATGGCATATGTAACCGGAACAACGGACGCAGCCGATAAAATCGCAAAGGATTATTATGATTCGATAGTGAATCAATACAAGTTTAATTTTAAAAAAGAAGTATTAGATGCAAGAAGGGAAGCCGCCTTAGATCATTTTATGCAAGTAGAGTTTAATTTGAATAAATCTCAAACCGAAGATGCTCTAGCAGGAATAGTTACCTTAAAAGGTAATGTAAATGTAAAAAAGGCGAGAGGAGATTACCTGGCAAAATTAAGTGATATTGATTTATTGACCCCAGAAGAAAGGGATGCATATACGAAGAATAAATGTTATACAAATATATCTATCTGTTCCTCTTTCATGGAAGAAAACAAAGACCTTAAATCGATAACAGTAGAGAACGGGCAAATCGTGATTAAGCGCGAGATAAGCGATGGAACGATACATAAAGGTGGAGGAGAGAAGGAATACGAATTAGTAGGTGGGTATTCTTCTGGGAAGCAAATAGATGTAATCCGCGTGAACATGGCGAAGATGGGGGTAATCATACAAAACCCGAAAGATCTATTTACAGAATGGTCAAATGAAGATTACAATGCGATAGCGGATAATTTGAATAAAAAGGCAAATGAACTATATGCGTCAGCGGAGAAAGATAGCAAGGCAATCACAAGTGGAATAACAGATTCCGTCAAACGTGGAGAACATTTCATGTCCATCGCCATGGGAGCAGCACAAAAAGCAGTAGCCCAGGATCAGCTAGTTCAGAGTATTGCCCAGGCATACTTCACAGGAGGAATGGCAGGGATTCAGCAGATGGTGAAAGACAAGATACGAGATGCATTTATTGATAAGGTAGCAGAGGCAACTGGTCTTAATCCCGACCTTGTAAGATTTGCGAGTGGAAGATTTGAACAGGCGAAGTTGAATAAGAAGATGAATTCACAGGCAGCTAAAATAGGAACAGGAGTTGGAGTAATGGCATCGTTAGCATTAGGTCCTGTTGGTCCACTCATGATGGCAGGTCCAATGGGAGGAGCAATGCTCGGAGCAGGAGCCGGAGGTAAACTAGGAAGTAGCCTCAGTGGTGGCACGATGCGGAGTATATTGAATAACCCCGTAACGGATGCAGCACTTACGATGTCAGCGGGAGTATCGGGTGCAATGATGGGAGGTCCTGCTGGACTTGTAGCAGGAGTAGCGGCTAAGAACAAATTCATGAAGAGTAATTCAGTAGTGAGTAATAATAATCAATACAATGCGCTGCAACAACAAGAGAATGCATTAATACAAGATGCAGCAGGACAAGCAGTGGCTAACGCAATAGGAAGACCTGACGCTGCGGGAAACTTTTCACAAATACTCGGTGGATTAAAGAAGAGACAAGTGGCTAAGAGGGATAATGCGAACCTGGGGAAGGTTGCTAGTAAAGGAGTTGCGAGTGCTCTTAATATGGCAAATGGCATGGTGAAGGGAATAGTAAGAAATGCTGTTATCGCTGTGGGTGGAAAAACGGATACATTTGACCAACTGACAGCAAGTCCATTTACTCCACCAGCAACGTGGACTGGTGCGGCTAAGGTGGATATGTCGAAGGATGGTTTAATGAACCGAGCACAGGAGATGGCATACGCTAAATTCCTGGAGAATAATGGAATGGATACTGGATTGGCAAATATTGTGGCATCTGGTATGAATGGAAAAATAAAAGCAGCAAAGGCGAAGAAGGAAGAGAAGACAAAGGCGATAGAGTCGACGGCACAGACGGCGCTTGCTATTACGGCTATCGCATTGACAGGAGGAGGAGCGGGACCTGCGTTGGGTTCTGTATTAACAGGAGGTGCGTCAGGAACTTTCTATGCAGTGCAAGGTGCGAATATCGCATTACAAGCTGCGATTGGATCAAGGACAGGTGGGCCACAGGGAGCATTAGCCGGAGTTGTGAATGGGACATTACAGGCATTAGCCGCAACGAACTTTGGGAAGTTAGCTGAGGGAGCAGATAAGTTGGTAGGGAAAGCAGATGAGATTCAAAGTATGGCGATTAATAATCCGTTAATCGCTAAGACTATGGCAGCGACAAATGTAAGTTATTCCAAAGAGAATGGTTGGGGGATAAAGGCAAATGTAAGCGGCGTTGTGAATGCGATAGGAGTGAAAGGTAGTGCATTGAACGATATTATGAAAAAATTTAACAGCGTCACAATCGGACAATCACAGCGAGGTGGGGCAACTGTCAATTTGGGCATTAGCACAGGATCAGGAACACTTGGGGTAAACTACACAGGGGCTTCGGGGAAATTCGATGGATCGTTTGATGTAATGGAGAGACAGGCGGGAACAGGGAAATTAAGTGCAGAATTAAACTACGGAGAAGATGGATTTAGCGTTAGTGGGAATGCTGATTTAGGAAATGGACTTGGGTTTGGATTGGAGAGTGGACGAAATGGAACTACTGGATCATTGACGATTCTAGGTTCTCAACAAGGAACTGTAGATGAAAATGGGAATTATGAGGCTAATGCCAACTTCTTAGGTGAGATTAGTGGTCAGGATATAATTGATTTGAATAAGACTCGTCAAGACCAACGAGATGCTGAGGAAAATGAGCGTAATCCGGTGAAAACGGCGAAAGATGCTGCTGATTCGAAAGATGCAAAGGACAAGAAAGACGGGAAGGATGATGATGCTAAGGAAGTTGGTGGTGAGGAAGGTCCTTCTGGTTTAGTTGATTTAGCGTTTGCTGGTTTGGGTGTTGTAATGTCTGCTGGGGCTGCGTTCTTGGCTGGTGGTGGTTCGAGTTCGGCTTCGCCGAGTGCTCCTGCGAGTGGTCAGGGTGCTGCGGGTAATGGTGGTAATGCGTCTACTGTTGGTAGGAAGCCGGAGGATGAGAAAGATGGGAAGGTTAAGGGTGAAGGGGATACTAAAGATGAGCCTCCGAAGAAACAGCCTACGAAAGAAGAGTTAGCTAATTTTAAAGATAATATTTTCTGGAATACTACGAGAGCGGCTACTGATGATTATCTGGCTAAGCTAGATGCTCAGGGTGTTGATACTTCGGTGATGCGTGCTCATGCGGAAGCTCAGCGTGCTGCTGGTGTGAGGGATTTGACTCCGAGTGAGATTCAGGCGAAGAAGTTGAATAAAGAGTTAGCTGCTCTTCGATTAGAACTCGATAAGGCGAGCACGATTGCACAGGATGATAGTATTTTATCCGAAGGTATTAATCCAATTCAACAACAGTTAAACCTTAGAGAAGAGTATAAGCAAAAGATTGCGGATAAAGAGAGAGAAATAAAAAGCATCAATCAAACTGCAAACGATAATGAAAGATACAATGCTAGAAATCCAGAATGGGCAGTTCAACAAGTCAAAGATCAACTCTCTATTTCGAAGGGTGCGGAAATAAAAAATCCAGCGCCAAAAGACATTGCAATACCGAGTAGGGATATGCCTATTGTTGAGGCTTATAAAGATGATAAATTAAAAGGTGTATTGAATCTTCTTAAAGGAGGAGGTCTAGGTCTTGCAAGAGGAGTTATTAATGGTTTAGATTTTGTAACGAACTTTTCAGACAATGGACAAGTTGGGAAACGAAAAGAGGAAGAAGCGGCAAATAAGCGTAATGCGGATTTAAAGGATAAACCTGATTATTATAAAACAATGTATCAGCGTTCTGAAATATTGGGTGGAATTGCGTTTGGAATTGGTCTTGGTAAAGTAGCGGGTATTAAGCCTACAAGCACATATTCGAGCTCTGACGATTTAGCAAATTTAGCAAGGTATGGCAGAACTGATGGTGGGACGCATACTCTCGGAGAGATATATTCCAGTTTGACTAATCAACCATTTCAGAATAAAGGTTCACAGAAGGCGGCTGAATATATTATGCAAGGACGCTTTAAATTAGGGAGGTTCCCGGAAGGGTCAACCTCATTAGGAACATTTAGTCCAAGTCAACGGATAATAAAGAATGATAGTAGATTGACTCTGAATCAAACTTTAACAAATGCTGCCCATGAAGGACAGCATGCTGTTGATTCTACGAATGGTATGATCAAGTATAAAAAAGTTAAATTCAATGGGCAATGGATTGATAAATTGGATAGTAATGGTAGGTTGATTCCAGCTCATCCAGAACCAAAGAATATGAAATATCCTTACAGGACTTTAGCACTTGAATTTAGGGCGCACAAAAGCATGATTGATTTTGTAAAAGAGAATGGAATATTGAATAATAACGCTGTTGATATAATGAGAGTAGCGGAAAATGATAGAAAGTTAGCAAATTATATCAATAAAAAATATAAATTATTGAAAGGGGTGAACAATGAAGGTGAACGTGTTCCTAGAGTATTAAAGGTAAAAGAGATGCAATATATATTAAGAAGCAAGGACTTTAAAGGAGGACTCTGACATGGAAAAACGATACACTGCGTATACGTGGATTACTTTTGAAAGCGGAAAAATTTCCTCTATTAATGAAATGAACGCCTATCAAAAATGGTCAGAAGATAATCCGAATTCAGACGAGTTCGTTTCCTTTCCATTTGAAGATGATAAAAAATTAGAAGTTTTGATCGGGTTAAAATTTCATGATAAAGAATATCGTTTCCCAGATTTTATAAGTTTAAAAAAATTCATTGAGACAGAGAAGATACCGCCCTTCGATTTAAAACCTATTTTTATACAGCAAAGTGAGAATCTTATTGAGTTAATTTCGCAAATTCTGAGATTAGATACCATTGTAAATCCAAAGAAGAAATATATTCAATTTTATGACACTAAGCCAGAGGACTATGGGGTAACTCTAAATGATTTGAACTTTAAAGTAAATGAACAATCTATTAATTTTTATTCTATCGATGAGAACATTCCTATTCGATACGGTTCCCCTAGCCTTGCTGAACTTTGGAATATTGATTTCAATTTAGATACTTTTGAAATAAAAAAGACCTTAATTAAGCAAGTAGAATATGTATCTAAGGATAAATAACTGTGTGTCGTTTGCCAAAATGAAATCTGCACTATTTGGAGGAGGAATGCCAACGATAATGATTGCAAGTAAGGATAATAAGTATTAACCGTATGAAAAAGAAAGCTTACCTACTCCTAGCGAAATGCGATCAAGGCGATGTCAATAATTTGCATAGTTCGATGAATCTCATGCTGCACAGCAAAGAGCAAATTATTGACAGTAGCCGCGAGCGCGGTCGGTGTGAATTAGTAGAGGTAGGGGCTTGATTCATCAAGACCTTATCACGAAAGATAACACCGATTCGCCCAAAGAGAACGGGCAAATCGTGATTACACGCGAGATCAGCGATGGGACGATCCATAAAGGTGGTGGTGATAAAGATTATGAATTAGTAGGTGGGTATTCATCAGGAAAGCAAAAGGATGTAATCCGCGTGAATATGGCGAAGATGGGGGTAATCATACAAAACCCTAAAGACCTATTTACGGAATGGAGTAATGAGGATTACAATGCGATAGCGGATAATTTGAATACAAAGGCAAATGAGCTTTATGCGTCAGCGGAGAAAGATAGTAAGGCAATCACAAGTGGAATAACAGATTCCGTAAAACGGGGAGAGCATTTCATGGCAATCGCAATGGGCGCTGCGCAAAAAGCTGTAGCCCAGGATCAAATGATGCAGAGTATAGCCCAGGCATATCTGACAGGAGGAATGGCTGGAATTCAGCAGATGGTAAAAGACAAGATCCGAGATGCATTTATTGATAAGGTAGCGGAGGCAACAGGCATTAACCCCGATTTGGTGCGATTTGCGAGTGGAAGATTTGAACAGGCGAAGCTGAATAACCAGGCAGCTAAAATAGGAACAGGAGTTGGAGTAATGGCATCGTTAGCATTAGGTCCTGTTGGTCCACTCATGATGGCAGGTCCAATGGGAGGAGCGTTATTAGGAGCCGGAGCTGGAGGTAAACTGGGAAGTAGCCTCAGTGGTGGCACGATGCGGACAATCCTAAATAACCCCGTAACGGATGCAGCGCTTACGATGTCTGCGGGAGTATCGGGTGCAATGATGGGAGGTCCTGCGGGACTTGTAGCAGGAGTAGCGGCTAAGAACAAATTCATGAAGAGTAATTCAATAGTGAGTAATAATAATCAATACAATTCTTTAAAACAACAAGAGAATGCTTTGATTCAAGATGCAGCAGGACAGGCAGTAGCAAACGCAATCGGACGACCGGATGCAGCGGGAAATTTCTCGCAGATACTTGGTGGATTAAAGAAGAGACAAGTGGCTAAGAGGGATAATGCGAACCTTGGGAAGGTTGCAAGCAGTGGTGTCGCCAGTGCTCTTAATATGGCAAATGGAATGGTGAAGGGAATAGTAAGAAATGCTGTTATCGCTGTAGGTGGAAAAACGGATACGTTTGACCAATTGACGGCTAATCCGTTTACTCCACCAGCAACATGGACAGGAGCGGCTAAGGTGGATATGTCGAAGGAAGGTTTAATGAACCGAGCACAGGAGATGGCATACGCTAAATTTCTGGAGAATAATGGAATGGATGCTGGATTGGCAAATATTGTGGCATCTGGAATGAATGGAAAAATAAAAGCAGCAAAGGCAAAGAAGGAAGAGAAGACGAAAGCGATAGAGTCTACGGCACAGACGGCGCTGGCTATTACGGCTATCGCATTGACAGGAGGAGGAGCGGGACCTGCGTTGGGTTCTGTATTAACAGGAGGTGCGTCAGGAACTTTCTATGCAGTGCAAGGTGCGAATATCGCATTACAAGCTGCGATTG
>Ga0209174_10000116_pt1 | contig 60302 bp, 73 predicted proteins | sample JI91814BDNA_FD_187505 | JGI IMG/M metagenome (GOLD analysis project Ga0209174, IMG submission 187505) | Wastewater effluent complex algal communities from Wisconsin, to seasonally profile nutrient transformation and Carbon sequestration -... | ecosystem: Engineered > WWTP > Effluent > Algae...
TCTTTTCCAAACTCTTCCACAAACCCTTCTGTAATTTTAAACACACCTCCATAATCCGCAATATCCTGCCCCATCAACACCAGATTAGGATGTTTTTGCATGGCCAGTTTTAATCCGTTGCTGATAGCGTCTATCAGACGCATATTAATTTTTGTTCCGGACGGAGTAATCGCCGACGGAGTAAAGGATTTAAAAAGTTCAGCAAGTTCTTTCGCGGTATCCGGTTTCGGGTTTTGCTCGGCAAAGGCGATTTCAAGTCCGGCGTCAATTTCTTTTTTTATTCCTGCCCGGGTACTTTCAATCAGATCATCGGTAAGTACACCTTCAGAAATTAAAAACTTCTCAAATGTATTTACGGGATCTTTTCTGCCCCAAACATCAAACAACTCTTTAGGCACGTATTTGGTGCCACTGGCCTCCTCATGGCCGCGCATTCGGAATGTCACACATTCCAGGATCACAGGACGTGGATTTTCACGAATGCTTTCCGCCAGATTTTTTACCGTTTCGTACATTTTTAACACGTTGTTACCATCCACAGTTATACCTTCTATACCATATCCAATGGCTTTGTCAGCAAATGATTTGCATCGGAACTGTTCGTTGCTTGGTGTACTAAGTCCATAACCGTTATTTTCGATTACAAAAATTACTGGTAAATCCCATACCGCAGCGGTATTAATACTTTCGTGAAAGTCGCCTTCACTGGCGCCACCATCGCCACTAAAAACAACGGTCACTTTTTTATCTTTTCGCAATTTATTTGCGAGGGCAATTCCATCGGCCACGCCCAGCTGTGGACCGAGGTGAGAAATCATACCCACAATTTTATATTCCTGCGTACCAAAGTGGAACGATCGGTCGCGTCCTTGCGTAAAACCACCGGGCTTGCCCTGAAATTGAGAAAATAATCTGTTAAGCGGGATTTTTCGGGTGGTAAAAACGCCCAGATTACGGTGCATAGGCAAAATGTACTCGTCGTGTTCCAATGCAGTGGCCACTCCAACTGAAATAGCTTCCTGTCCTATTCCACTAAACCATTTGGCTATTTTTCCCTGGCGCAGGAGGAGTAACATTTTCTCCTCAATCATCCTGGGTTTTAAAATATTTATATACAACTCTAAGAGCGTAGTATCTTTATGTTTCTTCCGGTCAAATTTAACGGGCATTTCGGCGGTAATCATACAGTATTATTTTTTATCCTTTATTAAAACGGTGAAACCAATTCCCAGATTAATCCAACTCATTACATAGTTGTTGGAGGTGGTATTCACCTCTCCAAACTGATTAAATCTGGGCGATTTAGGGTCAAAACGGGAGAACTGGGTGGTATAACTAAAAAACACCGAGAAGGCAAGAGTATTATCTACAATAAAATTTGCGCTAATTTCAGGTTGAACATAAGCTGCGTTAAATTTTTCAGGACCATAGGGACGATTAGCAAGTGACGAATCGGGATTTATGTTCAGATAATTACACATAGCGTAACCAGTGTTAAGCGCGTAGCCCACGTAACCTTTCTCCGAAAAAAATTGATCGTAACCTAAACGGATAAAAGCACCATTGGCCACACAACGGGTATTATAAGGTACTTTGGCATTAAACAATTGTTGTTTAAGAAATTTATTATTCTGAAAGTGAGAATTTTGATATCCCACGCCGACGTAAAAATTATCAAACATCCGCATGTTCACTGACAGGTTGGCTTCATATAACCCGGCGAAACAGGTACGAAACATCTGGCTGCTGACCGCCTTTGGAATACCGATATTCCCGCGTACCGAGAACCGGGCATTGTGCTGTTCGGCTTTTTGCGAAAAACTGAAAAGAGAACCGAAGATCAATATTAATAAAACCAACTTACGCATTCAATGTTTAAATATAACTGTTTATTGAGGAATTTAAAACAGGTTGAACCCCAAAATTATCAACGTGAACCGCTTAAACAAACTTTACCCCTTTTATAAACTTTCTACCTCTAAGAACAAAACTTCGCTTATTTTTAATACCTCAAAACCCTTCCGGAGATGCTTAAAAATTTTACTCCTTTTATGAAAAAAATCGGGCTCATTATTTTGATACTTCTATCCGGCTCAATGTTAAGAGCCCAGTCCCCGGATAGTACATCTCACAAACAAATGGCCGAAACCATTAAAAACCTATACAATAAAAAACAATTTAAAGAGATTTACGCACTCGGCAGTCCTTATTTTCTACAAATGATCCCTGAAAAAGAGTTTGTTGATTTTCTGAACCACAGCATTTACAGCAGTTTGAGCACAATGGAGCGACAACGGTACGTCGGGGAAGAAAAAGAGTTTCACGCATTTATTACCGACTTTAAAAACGGGCAACTCCGGATGAATTTACTTTTGGATGAAAATGCCAAGCTGAGTTATTTTCAGTTTTTACCCTACGAAGAAAAGAAAGTCACTAAAGTTTTAGATTTTATTTCAGACAACAAAAAACAAACCGAACTGGATTCTCTGGTGGACGCATCTGTGCTAAAATTCATTCAAAGCCCTCAGAACTGCGGGATCAGCATTGGAATACTGCACCAGGGTAAACGGTATTTTTATAATTATGGCGAAACCTCGCGAGGGAGTAAAACGCTGGCCAATAACCAAACCATTTACGAAATTGGTTCGGTCACCAAAACCTTCTGTGGAATTTTACTGGCCATGGCGGTGAACGAAAAAAAAATGGACCTGGAAGCGGACATAAGGAATTACTTGCCGGATAAATACCCTCATCTGGTGGTGAATAATTCTTTTGTAAAAATAAAACACCTGGCCAATCATACCAGTGGCCTGCCGCGACTGCCTGAAAGCTTAATGACCGGCCCTGAATTTGACAGTCTCAACCCCTACAAATCGTTCACCAGAAAGAGAATGCTGGAAGACCTGAAGAAAGTGAGACCGGCCAGTGAACCCGGGACCGTGTGCGAATATTCCAACTATGGCGTGGCTTTATTAGGTTTGATTCTTGAGGATGTTTACAAAAAAACATTTGAAGAACTGGTAAAAGAAAAAATTTGTAGCCCTAACGGCATGAACAATACCGCCGTGATTTTATCGCCCAGACAAACAGAAATGTTTGCACAGGGATACAACGAAAATGGTGAGAAAACGCCTCATTGGGAACTGAATGCTTTTGGTGCCGCCGGGGCATTAAGATCGACCACCGAGGATCTGTTAAACTATTTGAACTATAACTTAACCGAACCGGATGAGGCCACCAAACTGGCACATCAGGCAACGTTCAAAGGTAAACAAACCCTTGGCCTTTCATGGTTTTTATCCAATACAAAAGCCGATAACTCTCTCATTTGGCACAATGGCGGCACTTATGGGTTTAGCAGTTTTTGCGGGTTTATAAAAGAAAAAAAATGTTCGGTCGTGATCTTATCCAATTCTGCTACCAATGTAGATTACATTGCTATTGCGATTTTTAACTATCTACAAAAGAAGGAATAACCGCTTTACGCTTTTTCGAGTACAATTTGTATTTTTTGTAACGCCTGTATCAGTTCTTCATCCGTAATGGTAAGTGGGGGTGCAATACGCATAGCGGTATTGCAAAACAAAAACCAGTCGCTGATCACCCCGTTTTCGATGCAGGATTTGATCACTTTCATGTTTAGTGCCTCGTCCATAAAATCAATGGCACCCAAAGCGCCCACCATCCTGATCTCTTTAATGAGCGTATGGTTTAAGTGTTCGGAAACAATCTGTTGAATTTGAAGCGCGCGCTGTGCAAGCCCTCCTTCCAAAATTACTTCCAATGAGGCCTGCGCGGCGGCTATACACACCGCATTACCGCCAAAGGTATTAATATGACCCAGCACGGGATTATTGGTAAGGCCGTACATAAGTTGATGACTGGCAATAAATGCGCCAATGGGCATGCCACCTCCCATGCCTTTTGCGACTAACAGAATATCGGGTACAAGGTTAAACTGTTCAAACGCGAATAAGGTTCCTGTGCGGCCAAAACCCGTTTGTATTTCGTCAACAATCAAAAGAGTGCCGGTGTGACGACACCTGGCACTGAGGGCTTGGATAAAAAGTTGGTCCGCTTTCCGGATCCCCGCTTCTCCCTGAATCAGCTCAATAATCACCGCGGCTGTTCGCGGCGTGATCTGATCCACCTCATCCATGTTGTTGTACTCTAAAACAGTTACATCTGGTAACAATGGCCTGAAGCTATTTTTAAAATACTCATCCCCCATTACACTCAACGCCCCGTGCGTGCTTCCGTGATACGCATTTTTAAAACACACCAATCCCGTTCGTCCGGTTACTCGTTTAGCCAGTTTCAACGCACCTTCCACGGCCTCGCTGCCACTGGTAGTGTAATACACCGAATCGAGGGATTCAGGTAATAATTTTGTTAACGTGGTAGCGTACTTTACCTGCGGACTTTGATTAAATTCTCCATACACCATCAGGTGCATAAATTTTTGAGATTGCTCCTGAATCGCTTTTACAACCCGCGGATGGCAGTGCCCCACATTGCTCACCGAAATGCCACTGATCAGGTCGGTATATTCCTTACCTGAATGATCCATCAACTTAACCCCCTGGGCACGCTCAATATTTACATCTACCCCCAACAAAGGAAGGTCAGACGTTTGTGCTACATGCCTTAAAAATAATTCGCGCTGGTTCATTTAGCCTTAACTAAATTAATAAATAATTCGCGGCCCGCGCGGGGTTTAATGGAATTATAGGCTGGCTCGAGCGCCTTAATGGTGAATGCTTGGTTAAAATAATTCAGGTATTCCTCCGCTGTACCGCCAAATGGTGGCCCCGGGGTTTCAAACTGGTCGTTGAACAAAAGGCCCACCAATTTACCGCCAGGTTTTAAAAGCCTGGCTACTTTGTCGGCATAGGCCTGTCGCAGGCCAGGATGAATAGCACAGAAAAAAGTTTGTTCGATGATCAGGTCATACCGGTTTTCTTCCAGTTCAAAAAAATCCTGTTTCAATAAATGACGGGTATTAAATCCGGAGCACCGGTCACTAAAATTTTTTAAAGGCGCGTCGGCAATGTCGCATACAAACACATTGGTAAATCCTTTTTTGTGCAGGTATTCCGCTTCATACGCGTTTCCAGCGCCAGGAATCAGTATCTGGAGTTGTTTCTCCTCAAGCTGGTCAATGTAGTGTTGAAGCGGTGTTGAAATTTCACCCAGATCCCACCCCGCTTTGTTTTCGAGATAACGGTTGTTCCAATATGGCTCTGTTAAATCTGTACTCACTCTTCCTCCATGACTACCAGGCGGATGGAATCAACGCTCTGGCGGTTCCGTTTCAAAATAGTTATTTCATACCCATCCCGTTTACGTTTGTCGTTTACCGCAGGGATGCGTCCAAATATGTAATTGATATACCCAGACACCGTTTCGTATTGGGGATTTTCAGGTAAAGCCACCGGTAGTGCCTCATTTACATCCGTAATATTGGACTGCGCGTTCACGATAAATTCTGTATCGCTTTTCTTCTCCACATTTGGGGTTTCTTCATCATGCTCATCCTGAATTTCGCCCACTAGTTCCTCAATAATATCTTCCATGGTTACCAGGCCAGCCGTAGAGCCAAACTCATTGGTTACAATGGCCATCTGGTAATGGTGTTTCTGAAAATCGCGCAATAGTTCATTGATTTTCATGCTCTCCGGAATAAAATGCACCGGCCGCATAATTTCAAGTAAACTTTTGTATTTATTTTCGATCAGCGCTTTTAGTAAATCTTTACTGTGCACAATCCCAATCACGTTATCAATATCGTTCGAGTAAACGGGTAACCGGGAAAATCCCTCGTCGATGATGCGCTTCGTTACCTCGTTGCGTTCCAGTTCCACATCAATGGCCAGAATCCTGTTTTGTGGCACCATCACCTGTTTCACGATGCGATCATCAAAATCGAACACATTTTGGATCAATTCGTTCTCGCTGGGTTTAATGGCACCACCTTCTTCACTTTCGGTTAATATGAGACGTAATTCCTCTTCCGAGTGAAAATCTTCCTCACCCACACTCTTCATGCCCAGCAGGCGCAACACCATGTTTGAGGTTTTATTCAGCAACCAGATGAACGGCGAGCAGATAAAATAAAAAATGCGTAAAGGCCAGGCAATAAAAAGAGCCGCGGGCAGACAATACTTGATGCCAATCATTTTAGGGATCTGTTCACCAATGGTGACGTGGAAAAAAGTTAACAGGGCCAGGGCGATGGTTAATGAAATACCGTGATTGGCAACCCCTTTTAACGCCGGAAAAATATTCTGGATAATGTGTGAAATGGTTTCCTCGCCCACAGCACCTAACGCGAGGGAAGCCAGGGTAATACCCAGTTGCGTAGCCGAAAGATACGCGTCCAGCTTTTCGAGGAGGGTTTTGGCCAATTTGGCGCGGCTGCTCCCTTTCTGTGCTTTTACATCCAGTTGAGAAGCCCTTACCTTAACGAGTGCAAATTCCGCGGCAACAAAAAACCCATTTACGAGAATCAGCAAAAAGGTAATAAAGAGGTCGATAAACATATTTAGTTAATCAAATATAAGAATTTGCAGGATTTGTGAAAATCAGGCATTCATTTTTTTCAACTGCTCTTCTTTTAAATAAATGATCTGTTTTAACAGGTTTATTTCGGCGTTTAGTTGAGTAGTCGTTTTAACGGTGTCATCGCCGGTCCACAACTTATTAATATAATAAGGTTTTTCAAAAGAATTAAAGGCTTCGTTTTCTTCCCTGAAAAAACTGTATAAAGGTACCCTGAGTTCTTTTGAAATTAGCTCCAGGTTACGCAATTCGAGGGTTTTGTTATTTAGGTCAGAGGTCAGGTTTTCTTCGCTCATACCCAGGTACTCTGCCAGTTGGGCAAAGGTGTAGTTCTCTTTTTTCAAGATCCCTATTAATTGGGATTTTATATCCATCATGTGCAAATTTAAAATAAATCCGGGTTAAAATAAAAAAGCCGGTGCAAAACCGGCCTTTTAAGGATTTATATGTTAAATGGTTAAGCTTTTGGCTTATCCAATTGTTTATTTTGAATTTTTTCGCGGATACGGGCTGCTTTACCGGTAAGTGAACGTAAGTAGAACAATTTGGCGCGACGTACGATACCAATTTTATTCACTTCGATGTTATCAATAAAAGGAGATGCCACAGGAAAAATACGTTCAACCCCTACTCCATTACTAATTTTACGCACGGTAAAAGAAGCAGTTGCTTTTTCGTTTTTACGTTGAATTACCACGCCTTGAAATTGCTGGATACGCTCTTTATCACCCTCTTTAATTTTATAGGAAACGGTGATGGTATCACCGGCTTTAAACTTTGGGTGTTTGTGCTCAGCAGTCAGTTGCGTTTTTACGTAATCTAATAAAATGCTCATTTCTTTTTGTTTTAATTATTAAACGTTTCCAGCATACTTTACCTTGTGTAAACAGCGGCTTTTGAAAACGGAGGGCAAATATAGTAAAATTATTTAAGAAAAATGCAAAAAAGCGGCAGTATTTTTATACTTTTGCGGGGTAAACAGCGGTTTTTTGCTGTTCACTCAAGTGTTTGTCCCGGCTGTTGCCGGGAAGTATAACAGGCCCAGGTGTTGGAATGGTATACAAGTACGCTTGAGGTGCGTATGCCGTAAGGCGTGGGAGTTCGAGTCTCCTCCTGGGTACTGAAGCAGACTATTTTTTAATAGTCTGCTTTTTTGTTTCTAAACCCCCAGTAGAATCAGGGAATTTCAAATAAAAAAACATTTCGATATTTTAGTGGTTAAATCATCCGAATTTCTAGTTGCATTGATAATGAAGCAATTGCGAGTTAGAGTCCGGTTCACCCAAAACCTAAACAAAAAATCATGAACACAAAACCTAAAAAGCGTTTAAGTATTGAAGAATTAAAATCTTATCCCGGACTTGAAAATTATACTGATGAAATGGCTGAAGAAACAATAGCTAGTCTTGAAGCATTATCAATTTTGTTTTATGAACACTATCAAAAATCAATTCAGCAAAAGGAAAAATTAGAATTAGTAAGATCAAAAAATGCTAAAGAATAAAGGTTATTTATTCTGAATGCAGAAATCATAGATTTAGTTATTCCAACCCGGTGCCTATCTTATTTTTTATTTTCACTATAGACAGATTTTCTATAAGCCGTTCCCCATTTTGCCAATTCATCTATAAGGGAAGAAAGCGTTTTGCCATATTCTGTTATAGAATACTCTACGGTTATTGGCTTTGTGTTCATTACTGTTCGACTCACCAAATTATTCATTTCCAAATCTTGAAGTTCCTTTGAAAGCATTTTAGTTCCAATTCCATCTATTTCTCTTAATAAATCCATAAACCCCAATGTATTGCCTTCAATGAGTGTTCCCAAGATGTGAAACTTCCATTTTCCAGACAACAAACTCATTGCATCATTAATTGCTTGCATTCTTACTTTACAGACTGGTGTAGAGTTTATTTTAGCGCGCTTTTTCATCAACTTTAATTATTTTTTTTGAATTACAAAGTTACAAATCTCTAAAGTAGTTTCCTATAGGAAACTACTTTCTAAAAGGAAATCCATAGTGATTATACATTTGATGTGTTATAGTTTTGTGACAACAATAACAATTAAAATTTTTAAAAATGATACAAGAAACAACAAAAGCACTCAATGTAGTGCAAGAAATGTTAAACGCATTTGGCAAAGGTGATATGGAAGCCTTAAAAAAAACTCTATCTGATGATACAACTTGGGTTTACCACGGGACAGATGGTATTCCTTATAATGGAACGTATCAAGGTAAAGAAGGAGCAGTAAAATTCATTATGAATATTATGACTAATGTAGATGTTTTAGATTTTCAAGTAACTAAAATTGTAGCTGACCAAAACACAGTTATTGTTTTAGGTAGCGAAAAACAAAAAATAAAAAGTAATGGCGAGGTGCTAGAACAAAAATGGGTGCAAGTATATACCGTAGAAAACGATTTGATTACCCGACTAGATGAGTTTGCCAATACTGCATTTTCACTACAACTATTTCAAAAATGAAATTAACACAAAAAATATTATTAGTATTAATAATGCTTGGCAACTTAGGTTGCCAATCTCAAACAAAAAATAAAATGGAAGAAAATAATAATCCGCTGATGTGTGACCCTGTAGAAGGAATTTGTGGAATACCTGACAGTACAACAAATACAAAAATTACTACTTACAGTATAGAAAAACCTGTCAAAGTCATTTATTTTACTGACCCGATTTGTTCTTCTTGTTGGGGCATTGAGCCTCAACTGCGAAAACTGAAATTGGAGTATGGTAACAACATGGAAATTGAATACCGCATGGGAGGTTTGTTACCTGATTGGAATTACAACAGCGGTGGCATAAACAAGCCATCTGATGTAGCACATCATTGGGACGAAGTAAGTGGATATTACGATATGCCTATTGACGGAGATGTATGGCTGGAAGATCCTTTACATTCTTCTTATCCTCCTTCAATCGCTTTTAAAGCTGCACAAATGCAGGACAACCAAAAGGCTGTTTTATTTTTAAGAGAAATCAGAGAAATGGTTTTTCTGCAAAAGAAAAATATTGCAAAATGGGAACATCTAGAGGTTGCTGCTAAGAAAGTTGGATTAGATGCTGTGCAATTGAAAAAGGATTACGAAGGCAAAGCAAAAAACCTTTTTGAAGAAGATTTGAAATTAGCAAGAGAATATGGTGTAAGAGGATTTCCAACGATTTTCTTTTTAGACAATTCAGGCAATAAGGAAATTGTGTATGGTTCAAAACCGTATGCTTTTTATGAAACATCAGTTTTAAAACTTCACTCAAAAGCAATCAAAAATGAATACAGTAAAAATTGGGAAACACTTTTTGCAAAGTACAATTCTTTGACAGCTAAAGAATTTTCGGAACTTTCAGGAACACCAAGAGCAGAAAGCGAAAAACAATTAAATGAGTTAGCAACAAAAGGGAATCTTGATAAATTTACTACTAAGAATGGTTCAATTTGGATAAGAAAGAATACCAGCCAGTAATCGTTGTTTGTTTAATAGAGTAATCCAAAGAAAAATATTGGCAATTCTTAAATTAAAGGAGCGATTTCCAACTACGGGAATTCATCAGAATCCTAATTCGTTGAAAATCATCCATAAAGTTCGATAAATCCAATCCGTAGGGTACCATACGGGAAAGGGAGCCAAAATGGCTCCCTTTTTCCGTTAGTGACTGGCTGTGTGCTGCGTCTGCGTAGGTTGTCAGCGTGATGAGCGAATTTAGCTCAGGGGTTCGAACTCGCCCGTCTGAAAAGACCGCATTCTGCTTCAAGCTCGAACGGATCAGCTGTTGGCGGCCTGTAACGTCTAACCGGTCGTATAAATACCCCAAATTTTGAACCGCTGTCAGCCCTCGTTTTAGATAAGATCGGTATTCTACCTCTACGTGATTTTGAGCCAGCTGTTGGCTTAAAAGTTGGTCAATTTTGGGTTCTAATAGCTGCTTGATTTCCCTGTATTCCGGCATGGTCATTTCGCCATCGAGCATCATTTGTTGCGCCTTATTTAAACGTAACTTTAGCTTATCCATTTCAACCATTATTGATCCTTGACTTCCTCCTTTTTCCACCGCGTTAGATTTAAAAAGGGTTTTGATAATTTCATTATAAACTTCGTTGACGCCCGTTTTAAATTTCAGGCTGGAAAGAAAGTTCGAAAAAGCGACGTTTACGTCGTTAGCGCGAACGCGTTCCTTACAACCTTTTAAGCAGTGATAATAAAAATGTATGCGTCCGCTTTTTCCGCGTGAACCGCTACCGCATAATTTTTTTCCGCAGCGAGGACAATCTAAAAACCCACGTAACGGCAATTCGTCTTTTGCGCAAACCTTGTAGGCAAGTTTAGCGCGTCGGCCAGTCATTACCTCCTGAACCTTATCGAATAATTCTTCTGAAATAATAGGCTCAAATATTCCGCGTTTAACTTGCTCTTCTTCATTTTTATATGCAGGGATGATAATTCTCGAGCAATAGACCGGCGCTTTCATGATCTGATTAAACCGGTTCTTCTCTAGTTTCAAACCTTTAGCGTTACACATCCGTCTGACTTCCTCAACCGAGTATTGGCCAGTTGATAAGGTTTCAAACGCCCATCTGATGATCGGTGCGTTTTTGTTTGGAATAATACTTTTCCGATTCTGGTCATCGAGTTTATTATCATAACCGCATGGCGCTGGCGCTGTCCATCGCCCTTCCTTTTTTGCACGACGCATACCTACTAATGTATTCAGCGCCCGTCGGTCGTTTTCAACTTCAGGCGCTGAAAGATAAAAGGCAAGCATGATCTTGTTTTCAGGAATCGTGAGATCAAGTGGCTGCTCAACGGCTTGTGGTTCAACACCTATTTTATTAAGAGTGCTGATCATTGCATATGCATCAGGCGCATTACGCGAGAAGCGATCCCATTTAGTAAACACCAATAGGTCGGCTTTCACTTGCCTAGATTTTAGTTTTCCTAAAATGGCATTGAACGCAGGGCGATTAAATGTTTTTGCCGAGTAATCTTCCTTTATTAATTCCACCACTAAAATATTATTCATCTCGCAATACCTTCTCAAATATTCCTCTTGATGTCTTAGTGAATAGCCTTTATCGGCCTGTTCATCGGTGGATACACGAATGTAAATTATTGCTTTCTGCATTAGGCTGCTTCTTTAAGTTCTTGTTGATTATCTTCTCCCTGACTTTTTTGGTAATCGATGTCTCTTTGTTTCTCTTTGAGATACACAGAAACCTCATGATCCGCGAGCATATACAAAAAGTCGCGGATCATCAGAATTTCATTTGTTGAATAACTTGAACCATCTTTCTCCAGTAGCGTTTTACATCTTGCAACGCTAATCATTTCTGTGGGGTTTATTTTTTCCATCATAAATTTCTACTTCTTTTAAGTACTTGCTTTAATAAATTTTCTATTTCAGCAGTATCAGGTTCTTGTATACTTTTAACTTTTATTCCTAGTTTGCGAAGCGTTTTGATCATGTCCAAAGCGGCAGGTAGATTCCGCGAAAACCTGTCCCACGTTGTGAATAGAAGGGTATCTGCTTTTATATGACCCCTTTCTGTATTCAGTAGCATTTGATTGAAAATGCGACGATCAAATGTTGCTCCGGATGCTATTTCACGAAAGCAGACTTCTATTTCGATATTTTTGTCGTTGCAATATTTAATCAGTGCATCGACTTGTTGTTGGAGTTTATGCTGGTGGCCAACGGCCTGATCCATTGTGGCGACTCGTGCGTAAAGAATGACTCGTTTCATATTTAGCTTAATTAATTGTTTGTGTATCGGTGCTGGCTTGTTCGAAGCGTCTGGCAAAATGATATACTTCCAGTTCCCTGTCTCTAAATAAATTTGTGGTTACGACAGCATTCAGTACCCCTCTGGCAAATAGTTTAAGGTCAACCGCCAGCAAAACATCAGCCTCTCCTCTTCCGGTGCTTACACCATTAATTTTCGTAAGAAATGCCATAGTATCGCTGGTGTATCCATCCGTTACATCTTCATAGATATCCCAGACAATCATGTTTTTCTTTTCGCAATAGTTCTTTAGAAACTCCAATTGCATTTTAATTTTTTCCTCACTATCAATTTGTGAAGGCCATGCTCTGGCATACAAAACCGCTTTTTTCATTTGTTTATTTTTAATTGGCTCCTCTGTGATCCTTTGCTTTAAAGGGCTTTGGAGTTAAAGCAAGTTCCGTACACCGTTTCTGAACACCTCCTTATTCACGGATTAGTTTTTCACTTCGCTTCTTTTAGGACAGGTCGCTTGGAGTTTTGAAATATAAAGTGCATGTTGACTAAGCGGCTATTGGTAGCGCGTCCTGAAAAATATCCATGTCGCCACCCTGATTAAAGCGACCATACTGAACAGCTTTGCCGCGTTCAGGAACTTCAATCACCACATCCACATCGTGCTGAAATTCATTATTGCCTTTGAACTTACCGGCCTTTGTTGCCTGAAAGACGTAGATGAACGATTTGCCTTTGTTATCTGCTTTTAGCTTATCCAGATCTTTGGACGTTAATCCTAACTTATTGACTGAGTCCAGGAATATGAAATCGTAAGGAGAAAGATCAGCGGGGATGCCATCGGCAACCGTGAGGTTATCGTGCGAAACATTTTTTTCGTTCACTTTATTTTGCAACGTCATATCGAGCTTTTCTTCTTTCGCAACGTATAACACCTTTCCGTGAGTTCTTGCCAGATAGCCTGCGAAATCCAAACACAAATAACTCTTGCCCATCTTAGGCATCCCGAAAACCATTGCTGTAAAGCCAGGTGCTGGGTCGCCGATAAAATTGCGCCACGGGTCTTGAAAGCCAATTGTATTGAATCTCAGGCTTGCGAATTCCGTGCTGGGCATAATGTTAACTGCCTGAACACCGTTTAATCCTTGAAGATCTTTTTTCTGGCGTTTAGACGATACAAACTTCTCGTCCGTTTGCTCAAGTGAATTTTGCCATTTTACGACGATTGCTTTTAAGCGTTTTATCGTGGCTGGCTTCAGTAAAAAGTGCGCAGAGTACTTCATCGTATTAAATTGCTTAACCAGTACATTTTGGATTTCCATGATCTCCTTTGCAACCGGAGATTTTTTGGTGATCTTTTTGTCTTCAATAGCTTTTTGAAATTCATCCAGCAGGTAGCCAAAAGCATACTTGTTTAATATCTGATCATGAAAGCCAATGAAGCGTTCGATGAGTTGACACTCTTTGTCTATATCGGAGTATGGGTTCTTCTTTGATGTCATTTTTACTTGTTGATTAGGCAGGTTATCGGGTAGATATTGCCGTGGGTTTGTAACTACTTTGAATTGATAGGTATTTGCATTAAAGTGTTTTTTGAAGTACGAGTCTAGTTCTTCGAGTAAGAAGTATTTTTTGACGAGAATATTTTTTACCGAATAAATATCGAGTGTGTCATCACCCAGTACCGCCTTAACAGGGTTATAAAAAACCAAAGAATCTGGCAATATTTCATCACGCATTTTATTCATCTTCCAAATTGCCCAGTAATCCATAGCAGCGTCAAGCGCTAATCGATCCACTTTGGATTTGAATGGAAGATCAGATAAGAACAGTGGGTCTCTTAACGACTTCAATATTTTTTCGCTTTCTGATTTAACACCACTCAATTGATGCATCACTTCTTCCACTTCGATTACATTCTGTTGCATCGATTGCATTGGTTTCATTTTTGCGGGATCGTAATTGAATACTAAGACTTCTGTTTTCTTTTTATCCGTGTGTTTTGTTACAGCCACGTATTTTTCAATTTCCTTTTTCCGCCATCCTTGTTTGCGGATATACTCGCTTAATATTTTGGATGGGTAACTGCTTAACAGGAATTTGCCTTTGTATTTGGAAAGCGCGTCGAGCAGCGTTTTATATTCCTGTTCTGTGTAGCCGCTGTAATGGCCCTGATCGGAACCGATGTATGGTGGATCGCAGTACAGGAATGCATCCTTTTCGTTACAGCGGGCAATGACCTTGAGTGCATCTGTATTTTCCACCTGCACCATCCGTAACCGGTCTTCATAGGTCTTTATAAAATTGTCCCGCTTGGCTGCGACTGCTTTTTCCTTAGAATTGGTTTTACCAAATCCCCATGAGCCGATCATGCCTGCAAAGCCTTGGTTGGTAGCTGTCCATAAAGCCCACGCTCGTTGAATGTCTGAATAGGATTTCGGGTTGTTGTAAATCTGCATGGACTTCTTATAAAGCTCGCGGCTATGCAGCGTAGCCTGTATTTCCTTTTGAAGTGCTGGAAATTTTGTTTTTAGCACTTTAAAGAAATTGATCACCTCGCCGTTCACGTCGTTGATCACTTCCACTTCCGCTTTGGGTTTAGCGAAGAACAAAGCCCCGCCACCGAAGAAGGGTTCACAGTAAATCCGATGTTCAGGGATCATCACCAGCAAATGCTTGAGCATGGTTTGCTTACCTCCGTAGTATGTTATTGGTGTTTTCAAATGAATAGTTTTAGTTGTAAATGAAAACTTCCTCCCGTTTGTGGGAGGAAGTTTTTAGGTTGGTAAAGACTAGCTGTATTGATATTCGCGTCGCAACACCCATTGCTTGTCGAAGTTCTTCGTGCCAAGCGCCCAATGGTAGGACAAGTTATTGTCGTCGTTGGTAATGCGCTGGATAGCCCAGGTGTTGTCGCCGATGTCGGTGCCGGGAATCGCAAAGCCTTTGTAGATGACACGACCCTCCGTTTCGTCGATCAACTTAGGTTCCAACACCATGTTCGCATTGGCAAAATCCAATTTGTTGCTTACGTTCACTACCGTGTTTTTGATGTTCTGCAATTCAGCGGTTTGTAGGAGCTGGTTGGCAGCCGTAGCGGTTGTTTCGTTTCCAGCGCCTGTTCCGGTTTGTAGCATGAGTGCGATCTTGTCACGCAGATCTGCTGCGCTGGAGCTGGCCGGTACATCCACCGCGGGCTGATAAACGTAGAAGTTGCGTAGCGGATCTTTTCCGATATCAATTTTGATCATGTAGTTAGCCAGCAATTCAACTGTCTTTACATTTGATTTGGTGACGATTTTAGGGACACCGTTTGTTACGATGCGTATTTCCGATCCGTCGTCGATGATTTGTGTTGCCATAGTTGTGTTGGTTTTTGTGCAGAATGCTTTTAAGCGTTTAAAGAGGTTGTGGACTAAAAACTGAAATCGTTTTTTAATAGCGCCGAAGTTTATTGCTCTTAAGCTCTGCTGGTTGTTACTTGTTTTTGTTGTTTTTGTCGTCTTTGTCATTCTTCATAACGATCCCTGAGATAGCCTCACCGATGATCGCGCCTATGAAGCCGCCGATCATAACGTAAGGCACGGCATCCTTGTGTGCTACCTTGGCGTAGAAGTAGGTGCTAAGCGAGGCTAAAAGCGTGACAGAAGAAACAATGGTTTTTTCGTTGATCATGTTGTAAGGCTTTATTGTTTTGCTTTAATTATCAGTGAAGTTGTGATGCCGGATATAAACAGCATTCCGAAGGCGAGGAAGCGATTTTGCAACCGCGTTTTTTTCTGCTGTTTCAGCGCGAGGTTTAAGTCGGATGTTAGCTGGCGCTCACGAGCTACCTGTTCATCTACCAGATTCTGTATCTTTTGATAAGCGTTATTACAGATGATAAGCTGCGAGTCCCTAACGGCTACAATGGATTCAGTTACTTTCACTTTGGCTTCGTAACCGCAGATGATGGAATCTGTTATCGCTTGCAGGGTGTCCAGGTGTAAGATCAACTGGTCCTTGAATGCAGGATCAACGGTATCGGTCGGTGACTGTTTTTGTAGCTTCCTGATCTTTTGACGCTCCTTGGCCAGCGCGCTATTGTTTTCGGAGATTTCCTTATTCGCTAAGATCAATTGCCCCGACAGAAGGTTGTTTTGTTTCTTTAAGGACAGTTCCGAAAGGATTTTTTCATTGTTGATCTGAACCGATTTGAGTTTAGCAGTTTCCGAGGTATCAGCTACAGGCTGTTGGGCACTCGGATCATGATCGAAGATCAAATATCCGGTAAGCAATCCAATGCAAAAGGTGAGGACGATATAAAAGCTTTTCATTTTGTTTATTTTTTTAATGGTTAATAAATTTTATTCTTTAGGATCGCTTTTCTTTTCCAGAGAGTAACCGAAGGCCGCTGCGCCGATCATGCTCATGAATGAATAGAACATGAATTCAGGCACGTGCAGGCCGAAGAACTGTGCGCCGACCCATGCGATGATGCTCATGCATACATAAATGAGCGCGATGGCTTCCCTGAGTGAAAAATTGCCGTCCTTATCCTGAAGGAGCTGGTGAATGATTTGTTTGATATTGAGTTTCATTGGTTTTTGGTTTAAGGATGTCCGAAAAGAAGTGTCCTGCTTCCTGCACGGTTGTTTTTAATGTGTCCCTGTGGCGGACTGCCAGATAAGTAAGCCCTGCTAATCCAATTACTCCTGCACCGGAAAGCACGTAGCGCAGATTTTGCCGCTGCACTGCCCTAAAATCAATGAGGGTGTAAGTGAAGTGGTTTCCGTACAGCTGCTTGTGCTTTTGGCAAAAGGAGAGGAATAGCTGGAAGTCTTTGTTGTTAGCGAAGACCTGGCAACCAGCTGAATATTTGTCTACGACCTTGGTGCTTCCCTGAAGGCTGGCTCGGTGGATGTTTACCCCGAAAAGCCCTCGCAGTTTGTTACCGTTTTTAAAATCGAGAACAGCATCCCTGTTATAGTCACGCAGGATGGTGATCGGCTTGCGCTGCACTAAAGCGAGGTATTTTCCCTGATGCATCCCGAGTTCATAACAGTTCAGGTTTTGGCCTTCGGCAAGGATCGCAGTACCCTGCGGTTGCATTGGTTGCTCCAACCAGAAGGTTCCCGGATCGGTGGTAGCTTTGAAAATGTGATACTTCCAGTTAAGTGAGGAGACTTTATAAAAGACATGTATCTCATCGTCAAAACGATTCGGGATAATGGATTTGCTGCGAAGCCCGACAATATTCAGTTCATAAGGACGCGTGAATAGTTTGTGTCCTTTGTTCCTTAATATGTCTTTCATCTTTTGCAAACTCATTTTCTGGTTTTGTTTTTAGGCGTTTAAATCTGGTGTATAGCTGGCAAGCCAGGTTTTCACATCGAAGGACGGACAGGCTTTTTTAACGCCATCAAAATCACGATGCCCCTTCACCTGCGCAGATGTATATTTTTCTGTCAGCTCGATGATCTTATTGAACATCGCGTGCTTTTGCGCAGGCGTCCTGTTGTCGATGGGCTTGTTGTCCTTATCCACACCACCTATGAAAGCGATGCTGATGCATTCAGAGTTATGCGCATAAACGCCATAGCTGTTCTTATCTTCTGCAAGCAGCTGGACAATGGTTCCGTCGCGTAGGATGATGTAATGGTATCCCGGCGTGTCTCCCCATTTGCGTACGTCTTTCCAGTAGCGTTTAATAGATTCTACGGTTGTGTTTGGTGGCGTCGCTGTGCAATGCACCACGATGTATTTTATTGTTCTTTTAGTTTTCATGAGTGTGTTTTAGAAATTGTAAAAACCGTTCAATATCCACTTGTCTGTTGCTGCATTGTGTTTCAAACCCATTTTTAAAAAGGCTTGCTTCGTGGTTTCGCGTTGCGATACTTCGGGGAACGTATTGAACATGGCATTGACCAGCGTTTGCGTCACACCGCCATTCAACCGATAGAATTTAAACCTCGCTGATACCAGAGAGTAATTGGTTGGATTGGTGATGGCTTTTAAAAGTGTGATGCACGAGCTGTAGTCTTTGGCAACCATTGCATTATAAATTCCTCTGGCAATGGCAGCCGGATCAAACGCTACAAGTGGCGGTGGCGCTGTTTGTGTTTGCGTGATTTTTTTGAAGTCGGCTTCCGATAACGGAACTCCGTATCCTTTGGTGCGAAGGAAGTCTCGTAGCTCGGTTCCGAATATGCCGTCTGCGCCATATTTTGGAAAAATGCCGGAGCCAAAAGTTCGCATAAGAGACTGCTGAAGCTTGAGGACTTTATCTCCCTTACTGCGGAGATTAAGAGGAAAGGCATTGCCAGCATGCACAGCAGGTACGCCGGTGCGAGGAGGGTTATTAGTACGAGTTTGAACAGGAATTTTACTGTCCGGCTGATCAGTTGTTTCAGTAGTGTCGTCATTGTTTTCGTCTTTACGTTTTTTTAAATGTTTAATTCCAAAGAAGGCTAAAGTGCCCAGCGCCAGAGTACCAAGACTGATAAGCACGGCTTTCTTTGCTTTGGCTTTACTTGCACTCGCCTGATTTGTTGTTGCTATTGCTTCTGTTGTATTCATGGTTCTGTTCACTTTAGTTCTTTCTTTTTTTTACAATGATTTGTAGCCATTCATTGTATTGGCCGAACTCGGCTTCACCTTTAAGGTCATCGAGGATGTTGGTTCCAAAGAGCGTTTTATATTCCACACCGACTTTGACAAAGGCAGCCTGCGAAGGGATTTCATTCAGCGTGACGGTTACTGCCTGACTGTCTGTTCCCGGCAGAAAGCCGTAGCTCTTATCGAAAGCTGCTTTAAAGCGCTTCGCCCATGCGCGGAATACATTAGCTTGTGAGGCCTGTCCTTTTTTCAGCGGCTTTGAATTAATAATCTGCATCATTTCATTCAGCTCCGTGGATTGCAACTCGTCCGAGAGGTCGTGGATCAGGTTGGCGTTGTATTGTTTTTTGTACGACTTTACAACCTTGTCCCATTCCTCCTGCGAGGGCACTGCGATCAATGCTGCACGGAGTGCTTCTGTATTGGTTCCCCACCAGCCGTCGTTCTCAAATGCCATTTTTATTTGTTTGGCAATGGTCGCTGGCGTTCCGTCTTCAAAGCTTTTCAGTTCCTCCTTGTTCGATACCGCATTCAGAATCAGCTTGCGCCCGATCCAGATCGTACCGCCTACCCCCACAGCAGCCAGCAGGCCATAAACGATCTTTTCTTTTAAAGTCCAGGACTCATCTTTAAGCGTGGTGGCAATAGATGGGCGAAAGGACTCCTGCGCGATGGGCGCTGTGATCGGTGCGGCGGTTGGTGAATATGTTTGTACTTGGTTCAATCCGGTGGTTGTTTAGAGTCCTAATTTTTGTTTGGCAAGTGCCAGCGCGGTTGGGCTGTTGACTGTATTCTCTAATACTTGCAGTTCGGTAGAGGATAGCTTTGATCCCAAAGCCATCAGGCTCTTCATCTTTTTCATCGCTTCTTCTTTTGTTGGAGCAACGATGCTTGTTTCAAATTCAAATTTTGGCATGTCTTGTTTTTTTAGTTGTGGTTTATTCTTCTTCGTTTAATGCATTGAGATCGATGTTCAGTAGTTCTGCAACCGTATGGAGCTGTGATGGATTTTCACCGAGGGCGACGATCACTGCACCCAGCACTTGTTTTTGATCCTGATTAAAATGTTCTGCGATAAAGTCGCTCAGCTGTTTGATCGCCTCGTCGTGTTCTGTGGTCTCCGGACTTGGCTGGCTTTGTCCTTTAGGCTTAAAGCTGACATCACCTTCAAAGCCGTTTAATTGCGTCGGACGGGAACGGTTCTCCTCCTGGATGACTTTAGCAATGCCATTCAGCACAGGTACTTTGTCAAGCACTTTAGGATAATGGATGGCGATGCCTTCGATGGTAGAGCTGGCTAACTTGCCCAGATCAAAATTTCCGATGTGGTTGGGTTTGGTTTTTTGATCCTCCAGTTTTTCTTCCAGAATATCGATGTACAATTCCGCCTGCTCCAGCTTTTGTTCTGTGTCCTTTAATTTTTCTTCCGTGCGCTGCATGGTCATCTTCTCTTCGAACTGTTTCATGCGTTCGCTGATCTTAGCCTCCATGTCCAGCCCATTCAGTTCTTCCGGCGCACCGTTCATCCGGTACTTGTACCATTCCTTGCGGTTGCTGTTGGCATCGGGATACACACTGATCACCAGCTCCTTCGTATTTTCATTCAGGAAATTGTGCAGCTCTTCAAAGCGCTCCACCTTGTTCGTTCTATGCACACGGGTAAAGCCATTAATTTTTATTTCATAGCAGAGTGGCTTACCGTCTTTTGCTTCTGCTTCCAGCATGAGTCGGATACTTTCGATCTCGCTGGCGTCGTATGGTTTGTAGTCTGCTGCCATTGTTATAATTGCTTTACTGTGTGTTTTAAAGTGACTTGGATGAAGCGGATGTGATTGGTGTTGCTGGAAATGTTTTGTAGGTCAATAAGTCCTTGGTGTTCGTACTTCAGCTCATTTGTTTTTTGAAAACTCAGATCATAGAACCCAAAGTCCGATTGAATGTATACGTCCTCCGGATCATGCTCCAGAAAATAAAGCTCATTGTAGGCTTCAATCTCCCGGCGTTCGTTCCCCTGAAGCACGCAATGCTTAAAGCTGATGGTGTATTCTTTTGGAGAATAACCCATGTCGCGCATGCGGCTTTCAATCACCGATAATGCTAAGTCTGTATTCATAGTTAATGGCTGTTTGTTTTTAATTCAAAATCGTAATTCACACCGGTGGCAGGCTCGTTGGTTTCAATCCACAGGAATACCTTCACCTTGTAGATCATGTCGCTTTGTCTCCTTGTTCCGATAGCGTCTGTGAACAGGCCATTGATCGCCATATTATTTACAGGCACATGCACCGGTTTTGGATAACTGTTTCGGTTAAGACTGTATGGGCTTTTGGGAAACAGGCCATATCGCATATCCGGCATGGAGCTGTTCAGGTAAATAAAAGAGAGCCAGGTTTCAAAGAAGATGTTGTGACGATCCAGACTTTGCAACTTCAGCTTTCCGATGGTAGGATTACTTTTAGTTGTCCCCCGCAGGAATGGCGCACGGTTTACTTCCACAAAAGGAGGAACACCATTTTCTTTATCCGGCCTAACGCCACCGTCCACTTGCGGCTCCAAAGCAGAGATCAGGATGATATCCGAATCCACACCGATGATGCGCACCGCATTTTTTGGAAGCCTGATCTGGAAGAACTGAACTTCACCTTGTTTCCGGATCGTGATCTCTTTGACAATTACCCGCGCTCTCATTATTCCTCCCTTTCTCCTTCCACGCTTAGCGAAACTGTATAGGGTTGAAAAACCGTGAGGCCGTCATTCGTGTCGGTAAACTCAAAGTTGATCAGTCCATTTCCTGTCTCTCTTCTTCCGATGGAACGCAGGCGCTGATCTGCCGGAACAGATGCCCAGCACATGACCTTCTTAGCACTGTAGCCGTCTGGAGCGATCTCGTCCTTGTTGATGTCCAAGCGAAACGATCCACGGTAATAAGCTAGGTCTTCACGGTTTGAAAGGATCGTGTAGTGCGTGATCACCTTAACGCTCTTGTCCAGTTCAAACGTTTTTTTAAACGTCTGGCCTGCCGCTGTGATGGGAAGGTCAAAGTCCTTACTGAAAAATTTTATCATGGTGCTTATTGTTTAATGATTTGGTTTGGGCTCCATGCTCACGGTTTGAGCATGGAACCTTTACCGTTTGTTTATGGAGTAGTGATGGTGCCGTGTAAGCCTAAATACAAGTGCGTATTTGGGTTCAATCCATCCATCGTACCTAATTCGACAGTTGCTTCTATCAGGATATCGTCATGGATCAGGCGTGGGTTAGCCAGTTTATAATATCCCATCGGAACATTATTGTTGTTGGCAGTTTTAAAGAGCTTCATGCTGGTTTCAGGGATGATGATCTTTTTATTTGCCTTTAAGCTGAATTCACCTGTAGCTATGGCTGGGAAACTTTCGATCTTGTCGTAGGTCGCACCCATGATCTTATCAGGATTCGCCTCGGTAGGTACACCTGCAAGAATGAAAATGCCGCTTACAAGCAAGGCCTGATTTTTCGGGAGGCGCGCTGAACTCAAACTGGTGGTTCCAATTTGTTTGGTATCCTGGGTTTCAAAAAGTTTACAGGTCTTGCTCGACACACGCTTGATGCTGTAGATCAACGTATCTGCTAAACGGAGTTCTCCTTTAACCAATCCATCTTTAATGTGTTGGGGCAATTCCGCGAAATGCTTTTCCATTTCTGCACGCGATCCTCTGCTCCCGGCAGTTCCTCCGAAAAGCTTTTTCATGGCTTGGTATCGCTTTACAGCGCCGAGGCCCTGTAAGGCTCCCATCAGTTCCTCGTCGGCTCCTTCGAGTCCTAACAAAGCTCCTGCGTTATTGTATTCTCCTAATCCTTCTAATTCTAACATGATTTGTTTTTTTAAATTGTTATTTGATTTTTTAGGCAGTTCTCGTCTAAGGATGCCTGCCACCACAGAGGCATCCCGAACATTGAACTACATCGTTTTTGATTTTACATGAGGCGATCCTCGACGCCCTCAAAGCCTTCCACGCCGTCGGTGCCTTCAACTCCGCTCACGTCATCATCCGCTCCGGACATGCTATGACGCGCTTCGAACTGTCTTGCGCTATCGTTGATCTGCCGTTCGATGCGGTTGGCCTCGGTGTAATCAAGGCCGCTGACTTCGCTTCCGGAGTGACGGTAGTAATCCACTCCTTCCACGCCGTTAGTTGTTTCTGGTTCGGCTTCTGCTTTCTTCTTCATGATCTTATCGAGGAAGAGCTGGCGCTTCAGGTTGTTTTGAAAGTTGACGAAGCGTTCTTTCACGCCTTCAAAGCCATCCGATTCAACACCATTCATACCGGAGATCGTTTGGTAACCGCCGGATGCCATCATCCCCACGCCGAACATCGAAGCCATCGAGCTGCCCATGTAGTGGCCAGCACCGGTTACTGCGATGCCGATCAGGAATGAAGAGCGTCCGGCCAGAGCGCCTGCCAAACTGCCTCCCAAGCCACCGATCAGGATATCCCTTCCGGTGTAAGCCATCGTGCTTTTAAAGTCGCCTTTGGTTGCGACTGCCGCATTGGTTGAGCCAAGGCCCATGAGGGACTTTTGCTTTGCTTTCTGCGCGTATATGTTTCGTTTATTCTTGCTCATTTTGCTTTTGCTTTTTGCTGTTTATAGCAGCGTGATTGTTTTTCGTTTTGCTGTTTTTCTTTTTACTGTGGGTTTGCCTCCTTTCCTTGATTTAATGCCGTGCAGGAGATTCTGCTTTGGCCTGGGTTTTCGTTTTTTGCGTTTGTTGCCGAGGCCACTGAGGGAAAGACCTGGCTTCGCCGGTGTTTTCTTTTTGAGCAACTGATAGGTGAGGTAGATGAGGCCGAGCGCACCAACAGTAATCCCTGTGGGTTTGATCCATTTTTTGTTCTTCTCCCAAAAGGCCATCGCTTTAGCTTTCATGCCCGGCTTGAGTTCGCTGTCTTCGCTCGCATCATCGTCACCCTTTGCTGCCTTCGATGCGCTTTTGCCATTGGTGCCTTCTTCCTCGGAGCCTCCTTCTTCAGAGCCTCCATCCGAACCACTACCGGAATCGCCATCACCTCCGGCTTCGCCACCACCTTCGGAACCTGACTCCTCAGATGCGCCGCCTTCTTCGGTTGCACCTGATTCCTCACCACCGGATGACTCCTCACCGCCGCCTTCATCACCAGAGCCCTCTGATCCGCCGCCGCCTTTCTTCCCTTTTTTGCCGCCGCCTTTGGCAACTTTACCACCCTTGCCGGGAAAGATGCTTCCGATGCTTTTGATGAGTGCTGCGATGGTGCCGAGTACGGTTGTAGCTGCTGCTACACTTGCTGCCGTGGCTGAACCCAGATCGCCTTCTTCACTGAAGCCTTCCAGTCCTTCAAAGCCGTCGAGTCCTTCCAAGCCCTCTACATTCTCGGAGTAGTAGATCTCGCGCCCGAGCAGCTGATTCAAAGGCATCTCTTCATGCAGGCCGTCCACGTTGTCGTAGGCGACGTAGCCGAGCCCATTCATTGGTACTGCTTTGTCCCTGTTGCCTCTGCCTGTAAGGATCGATTTCTTCAGGTTGGCCTGTTTGCCACCAGCGCCATAGAAAATTTTCTCCAGCTTTTCGCGGACGTTTTTGAGTTTGTTGTACTTGCCCATGTCGGCACCTTTGGCCTGCGCTGCTTCAGGACTCATGTATGTCCAGCGAAGTGCTTCGGCAATCTTCATAAAGTTGAGCTTAATGCCTGCCAGCACGCCGTTACGAAGCGCCACCGTTACAGGATTGATCCGGTTGGTGATGTGCAGTCCCTTGCCTAAGAACTTTTTGATCTTACCCTTGTTTGCTTTTTTCTGATCGGCTGTTTTCTTTTTGAACAAAGGTTTTTTAGCACCACCTCCGGCTTTCTTTTTGAAGAGGCCTTTTTTGGGCGCTGATCCGCCACCGCCACCAGCGGCCTTCTTTTTAAATATTCTTCCCAAAGCAGAAAGTGCTTCCTGCTCATCCATGATACCCATCAGATCGGGAGCATCTGAGAGTTTGTTGATAGTGGAGTCGGAGACTCCGTTTAAATATTCTAAATCCATAGCTGTGTCTTGTTTTGCGGTGTATTTTGCTTCCTGATTAAACTGATGTAGCACGCAGTCGATGATGATCTCTTTCCCGTTTGGAAGTTTGATAACAGGATAGATGTGTTCCCAATGTGGCTCCTCGTATCGCGTTACCCTGAAGAAGACATTGCTGATTTCCAAATTGTAGAGGACGCTACAGATAAACGTCGTCATGCAGTCACAGTCAACGCCTCCGGGAATTCTATTTCCCTTTTCATCAAGAAGAAAATTTCCGTTTTTATTTTTTTGAAAGTTGTGTCGGTCATGCCAAATCCTTGCTGCATCTCTCACCTGTTCTTTACCACGCTGATCTTTGCAATACGCGATGTGGTCGTACACGAAGTACCAAAGCCTGCTGCACGTTTCTTCAAGCGAATCTGCCTTGATGACTTCGTGTGCGAACTTTCGCGTCTGCCATGCTGTTTTCCGGATCACAGCAGGGATCAGCTTGAGCGTATCGGATACTTTCGCATTACGCTTTTCGAGGATTGTTCCTAATTGCGCTTCAGGGAAATAGCGGTCATACTCATGGCCCGGTTTTACTTTTACATTCTCTCTGGTCATCCGATTGCTTTTTTAAGAGTGATGTCCTGGATGTTACCGTAGGGTATGGCGCGCAGTACCTTCACACCATAATCCTTTAATGGTTCCCACTTGCCCTCGCTCACTTCCCATAGCGGGTCGATCTTTGAAGTGGTTGCTACTTTCAGTTGGACGGCCTTGCCGGACTGTAGCGATTTGAATAACCCGCCTATAAGCGACAGCATCCCGATGAGGGGGAAGTTGAGCATGATCGCTTTGAGCGTGTATTCACCATTGGGAGGAATAGAGAGTACTTCATCGGTTGCTTGAGATGAACCTATGACTTTGCCATTGTAACCAACCTGCACAAAAGGGTATTTCATTTTGAAGCCTTTGTCGGTAGGGTTCTTCATCTTTGCATCGATGCGAACGGTTAATCCTGTAAAATCCAGCTTATGAATTTTAGCGGAAGGAATAACCACCAATTGATCGGTGAGTTTTTTCAGTTCATTAAAATCGTAAGCCTTGTTAAAGAACGTGCGTGCCGCGTAAAACAATCCCGCAACAGACGCTGTGCTGATCCCCGTGATCCATCCTATTTTTTTCCAGTTCGCCATTGCGTGATAATTTTTAAGCGTTGTTGTTGTTTTCTTTTTTCTTACTCATTTTGTTACTGAAGTAGTCTCCGGCTATTTTGTAAGCCATCCAGATTGCGCCTCCCACCAATGCTTTGATGGCATAGTCCATCAGTCCTGTGTAATCCATGTTAGCCAGCAGAATCGTTCCGGTGAGAAAAAGCGAGCTGCTGTTGCTTGCGTCGGTTTGTGATTTTTCCATTTTCGTTTTGTTTGTTTTTTTGATTTCGGGATCAAAGGTCTGGCGAAGGCTTGGCGTGTTTCCCTTGTATTCGGGGTATTCAGGGGCATTGCTGGTTATTGCGGGTTATTGATCAATTAAATTCACGCTCGCCCGGTACACCTTTCACTTTCAGAATAGCTTCCACTTCTACAATGTCCAGCAGGTTTTTTCTGCCGCTGTGTGCAAGCTCGGGTATGGCTTTCAGCCAGCGCCGAAACGTGTCTTCTGATACATCGTAGAGTAAGCGTAGCTCTTTCTTAGTATAGGCTCTCAGCTTGAATGCAATGGTGCTCTCCGCTTTCATGTCTATGCTCCCGGATATTGAATTTTTATGATCACGTTGTTGTAAACCTGTAGCAGATCAAACTGATTTTGATCGATCAATTGTTTTCTGCCTTTGTAGAATTCAGCTGGTGTTGGATTTTCAATAAATGCCAGGAGTGCTTTAGCAAACGTTGTAATGCCTTTGTTGTATTCAGGCACATCCTTACGAACCTGCTTCACATGTTCCAGCCACGCAGCAGTTCCCGCTAAACCCAATGGATAGTGAATGTTCAGATAGTCTTGTGGTTTTGAAATGTAGCGACCTCTTTTACGCGCCACATAACGTTTAGCGAGGGATAGACGCTCAATTAATTCTTTAAACGTTTTTCTGCTTTCCTGACCGTTAAAGAAGTGTTCAGCAATTAAATCTTTTAATTGCGCTTCTTCTTTTTCGGAAAAGTATTTGCCGAACCATAATGAAGCTTGTGCTACAGCAAAAACGGCATTGATTAATTCACCGGTTTTACGTTGTTGTGGTTGTTGAAATGCATTAAGCTGAATGATTTTTGCACCTTGTTTTTTTGATTGTGTTGTTTTGGATTTTGATTTTGGATTTGTTTTCATTTTATCTTCGTTTTAAGTTTTACTTTGTGATTACGAAGACGAAGTTCCGACTATAGAAATCGGCGAATCCTTGTTTGGCGTGCTTTTGGAGGGTATGCCGCAAACATTTGTGATAAAGATTGAAAGTTATGTGTTTGGAGTGGAGTGGTTATAACCGGCGCGGTTTTTCCTTCTTTTTTCTTGTTCGGATTACATACACTGAGTTATAGAAAAACAAAAAGGCCGGACATCCGTCCGGCCATTACATTAAAAAATTCATAAGAAGTAGTTTAGTAGAAGTTCAAATTTTAAGCAGCGTTATCGTTAATCTTTTTGCACTTGAGATCAAGCTCATCGACAAGCAATTCATCCGGTACATCCAGCTTTGAGAAAATGACCATCACCTGTTTTATATGGTAGGTTTGCCCATCCCGTTCGCCCACGAGGTGTTTGATCTTATCCATTTGTTTTTTCCATTCTTTCTTACGGTTTTCCATTCCGTACATGGCCCTTAACTCGCAGTTTTTGTAAGGTTTGATTTTAATTTTTACGCTGCCCATCTATCTTAGTTTTAATTGTTACTACTCATTGAATTGAAGGTGGATTGAAATTCATCTTCCTTCATGTAAAAGAATTCTGCGATCTGTTTCACATTCATCTTTTGTTTGCTTCGGTACTTGGTGATCCGGTCGCGCAGCAAATGCCCGCGTTCGATTGTTACGTCCAGCTCTTTCGGTTCGCGCCGCCTGATCTTTAAGTCGTTAAAACGATTAACCAGATAGCGCTTGTGGTTTTCTGTAATAATGCCCAGATCTTCTGCGCGGTAAAGGATCGCCTGCATGGATACCATCCATTTATTTTTTAAAAGGCCCAGCTCTTCCACATCTATCTTGCTGTCCAGGTCTTTAATGATGTCGTCTTTTGGCATTAAGAACTCTGCCGCAAATACGTTTGCTTCATGCGAATCGTCCAGCCGGAGTACTTTGCTTCTGGTGTGCATCACGATGTGGCCCAGCTCATATGCAAGCGTAAAACGTAATCGGTCACCCTGCAATTTTTTGTTGTAGAAGATCACCGGAAATTTATCGTCAATTAAAATACTCCGGCTGTCAATACGCTCTGTTTCAAAATCCATTGCCATCGTCATAAAGCCGTTTGCTTCCATAGCTGCGATTACATTTGAAACCGGCCCTTCCGGTAATTGCCAGGCATCACGGACTTTAATGGCTGCTTGTTCCGGCGTCTGCGTTTCAGATACCGGGAACAACGGAACATTGAGTTGATCAAATTTGATAGCATTTAGCAAATGCGTGATCCCAAACGCGTACACATTAATAAGCGCGTCTATCTGAGTCAACAACTTCGCGGGTACGGTATCGCGCCTGCGGTAAGTAGCCGGTGGTAACGTTTCCTGATCCAGCTTATAAAGAGGTGGAGCAAATTTTAACGCATCCATCAGGCTGCTTGTAAATCCTTCCGATAACTGGAAATCGTTTAATTCGAAACGTGATATGCTTTGCCTGCTCACACCCGATACCTCGGCAAGATCAGCTTGCGAATATCCGCGGGCTTCACGAGCGAGGGTAAACATTCTTGGATTTAATTTTTCTGTTTGCATAAAAACTGACTTTCGAATACAAAATTACACCAAATCTGTATTGAAATTTAATTTGGCTATTTAAACGGCTACAAATAACACTCAACTTATTGACAATCAACTCGAATAAATTTTCGACCTAAAGTGATCGTTTAAGCATTTGAACGGCAGTAGTAGAAATAGGTGCTTTATTTGTTAGACAGTTGTTAGATAAATAAGAGAATTAAGGAGAAAATATGTTAGACTATTGTTAGACAGAGTTTTTAGGACTACTTTTGCTTAGCATGGCTAAAGATTGGGAGCGGAAATTAAAACGGGAACTTCAAAATGAAGTTTTAAAGGAATTCGAAAATTGGACTCCGGCAGAGTTTTCATTTTACATAACGCAATTACGGGAACAGATTGAAGTCTTAAAGGATCAGCAAGCCATTGCTCCAGAGAAAAGGGCTGAAACCGCCCAAAAACGCCCTTTAAACGAGAGTATGTTCAGGCAGGAATGGTCTTACCCTACCAAGATCCATTTTCTCCTGGAATTGCATCATCGCCCTTTGACTTCTGAAGAGCTGGATAAAGATCTTTTGCGGTTGGACAAACATTACAAGGATTATAACTCTCCGCAAAAGAACCTCTCAGTACATTTAAACAGGGCTACAAAATCCGGAAGGGTAAAACGCATCAAGCTGCCGGGGATTAGAGCGCTATATTTTGCGCTGCCCGAGTGGATGGATAAAGAAAATTCTATCGCTGAGAGGTATAAAATAATTAATCATTTTAAATAATGTTTACCTTGCTAATGAATACACGATTGTATTATCTTCGTTCCACTAATGAAAACTGCCTTAACCCATCTACCAGAGCATAAGCAGGCCGAGCTGAAAAAGATCGTGGCTGCGCTTATACCGCAGTATAAGGATATTGAGATGATCATTCTTTATGGATCGTATGCGCGTGGCAGTTGGGTGGAGGATAAATATGTGGAGAACGGCAATACTTACGAATACAAGTCGGATTACGATCTGCTTATCATTACCAATTCCAACTCGCAGGCTAATGCCGATACGTTCGTGATGTCGGTAACCGGCAAGCTGGACGAACTCAAGCTCAATACGCCAGTGCATCCTATCTTTCATGGCATTGGCTTTGTGAACGAGGCGCTGAGCGACGGCAATTACTTTTTTGACGATATAAAACGCGAAGGAATCTTCCTGTTTAATACCAGCCGGTACCAGCTGGCCAATAAGCGAGATATGACTCCTGCCGAATTATCGCAGCGCGCACAGGAGGACTTTGATCAATGGTTTACAAGTGCAAACGAGTTTTTTGATACTTTCGGTGATGATGTGAAAAAAGTGAGAAACAAAAAAGCCGCTTTCGAACTTCACCAAGCGACAGAACGCTTTTACGGTGCCTTGCAGCTTGTTTTTACTGGCTATAAGCCGAAAACGCACGATATAGAATTATTAGGCTGGCTGGCAAAAGCCATTAATATTGAGTTCGGGAAAGTGTTCCCTAGGGCAACCCACGAGGAGCGCACGCGCTTTAGCCAACTGCGCCGCGCTTATGTGGATGCGCGATATAAGGCCGATTATAAGATCAGCAGACCGGATTTAGAATACCTGTCAGGCCGCGTGGAAGTACTGCGCGAAATGACAGAGAGGCATTGCAGGGAAAAGATAGCAAGCCTTGCGAAGTAAAGCCATAGAGGTTGATTAGCGATAGTTAATCAAATATCAACCTTATGGAAACAAATAGCGAAACCCCCAGCCCGCAGGAAGGTAATAGACTTTTTGCCGGACAAACCAAAATCTCCGACCATCACCTCCAGCACTTTTTAAGTCCCATCCTTGCAGCTGCCAACGGCGCAGGCTTCGAACCGTTTACTTATAATTTTACCGGATACGATCTTCGAATAGGGAAGGAACTTGCCGAGGAGCTTCGCAAGATCTCACTGGCACAATTTGCCGTTTGTAAAGCCTTAATGAATCAGGTAGCAGATCTTCTACTCGAAACCAACGGTGAGCATGCTGAATTTCTAAGCACGCAGATTAAAGATATAGGGCTATCCACCAGAACCTATCACGGATTAAAAGGTTCCGGCGATTGCAGCACCATGCTCGACGTAGCAAAGCTTGGAAGCTACGGAGTTTCAAGACTACGCATGCTTGGCTCTAAATCAGTAGATGAAGTCCGGAAGGTTTTTATTAAAGCCGGTTGTGTTGAACTCTTTGATACTAAAAGACCATGAGTAAAAAGCCGAAACCTAAAAAGAAAATAGTGGCCGTAACTATTTTACGTGAAAAGCTTTTGTATGAAGGTGCTGATCAATTAGACCTTGCAGCACAAAAGAAAGCACTTGAACTCTATTGCAGAGACAAACACATTGAGATTGAAGATTACCATTACTCAGATGAAAATTATGTGCATTGGGGAGATTTTCGCTCATTTCTAAATTGCCTGCAAGACAAAAGTTTTAAACCTGATCTTATGCTCTTCACCTCATGGGAGATCATGGCGCCGCTGCTGGATCGGTTTCCGCAGACCTTTAAAGTAATGGCAGATCACGGAGTCGCTCTAAAATCTATTAAAAAAGACATTTTAAAACACGCATTAAATAAATGAAAACAGCCGTTTTATATTTACGCGCTCCCGCTGATCTTAAAGACCAGCAGAGCGTATTGGTGCCTCAAGCAGTAGCGCTGGGTAGGTACTGCGAGGAACATACTATTGATGTATTAGAAGTTTTCTATGACATTAAAGAGGATAAGTCTATGATTCGCCCTGAGCGCACAAAGCTCGTGCATGCCATTTTTGACCGGAAGTTAAAGCCAGATCTACTGCTGTTTACTACTTTGGAAGTATTCGGCGATGATCTATCAGACGTTTTAAACCTGAACCATATCCTTGCAAAGTACGGTGTTGTTACAAAGGCAATTCTACAGCCCAACCTGGTATTTGCCTCATTGCCCAAGTCCCAGATTCCCGGCGTTTAAGGAGGCTGTGTAAAATACTGTACCGTACTTAAATCAAACTAAAAGATATTGCTATGAAAAAACAAAGTAAAAAGAACATCCCCATTTTTAAGCAGGATGGCTTAGTACACCACAATGACCACATGAAGATCTGCGGGGTGGAGTTCAGCGCGTCCAGCGACAACCTGCAAGCCGTTACCTGCCGGAAAATGCCTCGACCTGATTGGGAATAAGCTCATGAAGGGTATCTTGTTCCACCGGTCTGAAAAAAATGCCTGAAACAGGCTAAAACGGGCCAATAACCCGCAATACCCTGCAATAACCAAAGGCTCCGGAAACGGGGCCTTTTTGCATTCTACCTTTGATGTCGGATTTCGTTTTGTTTGTTTTGATTACACCCGTTCTTTGACGTATTGAAAATTAGGGAACGAGCAAAGCCCTGCGGTGTGGCAGGGCTTTGCTCTTGGCGAGGGTGTCTTTACTTTTTCTTAGCTGTTTTTTTAGTGGGTTTCTTTGCTTCCGCCTTTTTTGGTGCTGCTTTGGCTGGGGCTTTCGCTTGAGGCTTTTCAGCCTTTGCAGTTTCGGGAGTTATTTTGGTTTTATCAGTAAAATAGCGATCCGCTACATCTTTTGGTCGCTGCCCGTTTTCATAGGCTACGATCACGTAAGAAAGCATGTCCTCGCGATCTTTACGGGTGGCTTTTTGCCCTGCCACTAGGTTCAGTATTTCTTCTGCAAATTTATAGAACTTGCCGTGTGATGGCCCTTTTACTTTTGCAGTGAGATGTTTGGGAGTTGCCTTCTCCTTTCCGGCAGCCTTTGCAGCCTTTATGGCGTCTTCTACAGCCTCAATCAGCTTGGCCTCGTCGCCTTTTACAGCGGCTACGATGGTAATCACGGCATGGGCGCTGATCTTGTCGTCTGCAATCAGGTTGTAAACCTTCATCGGTAACTTTGTGAGTACAATCAGGTTATCAATGTAGCCCCTTGCCTTTCCGGTTTTCTTTTCTATGTCGGTTACCTTCCAGCCAAAGTTCAGCAGGCGCTTGATCACCACCGACTGCTCCAGCATATTCAGCGGCTTGCCGTCGTTATGCAGAATGTAGTCGAGCGTTTCCTGCTCTTCGGTTGGCGCGTCTACAATTAATACCTTTACCTGCGCAATCTTGTGACCTTTTAAGATCGCCAGATCAATGGCCTTTTTACGGCGGTGGCCATCCTTCAGGATCACTTTGCCGTTTTTGTAGTAACCCGTTAACGGGTCGATTAAGCCGTTCTCTACAATAGAGTTCATGAGTTCTTCAATCTCCTCATACTTAATCCGCGGGTTTTTGGGGTTGGCTTCCAAAATACTTGGTGGCAGTAGCACCAGCTTGTCATTTGATTTTACTTCTTTAATCGCTGCTTTGTTTTCTGTTTTGTTGTTTTCTGTTTTCATGGCTTTGTGGTTTTTAGTTGTTGTTTGTTTTTTACTTTCTGTTTTGCCTTTGGCGGCTGCTTGCTTTTTCATGTTTTATGGTTTTTAATTTTGTCTGTGGTGTGGATCATACACTGTGCCACGAATCCATTGTCAGCAAAGGATTTCAGAGTAGATGGCTTCTTTTGGCTTTTGGCAGGCGGGGTTCCGGACTTTGTGTCCCAAATACTTATAAAGGATGCGGTAACTTAGAAGTACCGACTAACCTACTAGTAACTTACCATCTGGTTAGTCGAGCTGAGAATTTAACATTCATGCTACGAAACGTAGCAGGCTCCGAAAAAATAAAGACTGAACTTTGTAAAATGAGTACCGGCCCGAAACGATCGCACAGCGAATTATTTTTTTCACTTCCAAAAGACAAGTTGCCCTTTATTGGCATAGTGCATTCGGATCTAGACCTATATAGATTGAGGATCGAGTTCCTTACCGAGTATGAAAAGAAGGAAATATCCATTTCATTCAATGGAGATACGGCGAGTATAAGGGCGCAATTGACAAATAGAGACATCGTTCAATTTTACAGTCAGTTAGTTTACAATCGCGCAGAGTTTTTAGTTTGGCTGGATACTGTAAAAGATTGCGAAAAGATAAACTTTGGGCATTTGACAAAAAAGGATGGTAAGCCAGAAGTGGTTATTCACCCTAAAACAAATCAGCGGTTTTATTTTACTATTGATAAGCTGTTTGTATTAGATTTTAAAGACAAGGCTGCAGTTAGGATTATACGCTAATAAGCTAGTTCAAAAAATAAGAGATTGGGAATCTTTATTTACTATGAATGCTTTTACAGCAACAGTCTGGAATAAAGACAGTTCTGCCTCCCGGAGTGCGACCTATACGATTTTTTTTGATTCCGGCAAAATTTTCCTACTTTTGTATAACGTGAAAAAAGCTTGCCTCATATTATTTTCTGTATTCTACTTTGTAGTAGCTTGCGGTTTTAATGTGAGCCTTCATTATTGTGCGGGTAAGCTCAAAGGAGTATCCATAATACAAAGTAAGGAAGACGGCTGCTGCGGAAATAAAAAGAAAAGCAAAGGGTGCTGTAATGAAAAGCACCTCAGTTACAAGTTAAATGATAACCAGCACCACGGTGGTAAAATTATTGTTTCCCAGCCTTTTTCAAAACAGCTTTTTACTGCACCATTAGTACTTCGCTTTTCAAACTCAACGCCTGCTATTGATCTTTATCTGGTGCCTGATTCCAATGCACCTCCGTTTGACAGCCCCCAACCCGTTTACCTTCTGAACGGCAATTTTAGAATTTGATTTAATAATAGCCCCATCATCCTGCTGCGTGCGTAGCGGGCTTTTGCTATTCTATTATTAACCAAATTTTAAAATTAACATGAAAAAAATTATCGTTACAGTTATTGCTGCGCTCGGAATGAGCGTAACAGCACATGCACAAATTCCAAACGCCGGTTTCGAGAACTGGACAACAATTGGCAGTTATGAAATTCCTAACGGCTGGGGAACACTCAATCACACCACTGCTACTTACAGTGTATTTACTGCAACAAAAGCAACGCCGGGCAGTCCAGGAGCATCCTATATGAAGCTCACTTCTAAAACCACCGGTACTTTTGTTTCAAAAGGAATTGCAGTGAGCGGTAAGTTAGATACCGTAACCATGCTTCCAAAGTCGGGAGTTGCTTATACACAACGACCAGCCACGTTTACAGGCAAATGGCAGCACATGATCTTTGGCAGCAGCCAGGGTTCTGTAAAAGTTATCACAACACGCTGGAATACAACTACAAGTATGCGCGATACCGTTGCCCACGCAGAACAAACCTTAGCCGGAATGGCAATGAGCTGGGCCAATTTCAGCATGAACTTAAACTATATGGACTCGCTTAACTATCCTGATAGCTGCATGATTGTGCTTGAGGCCAGCGGTGCTAACTCGACAAATAACGATTACCTATGGGTGGATAATTTAGCTTTCACAGGTACTGTTGCCGTTAGCACTAACACCGTTAGTACGGTTGGAGTAAAAGAAGTTCAAGGAACTGTAAGGAATCTTTCATTATTTCCTAATCCCGTTAACGAAGTTTTGCAGATTAAACTTTCTGTATCGCAGGCACAATCAATTATCATTGAAATGCTGGATGTAAGCGGTAGAGTTTTATATACAAAAACTAGGGTCGTAGCTTCTGGAGAATTAAATGAAAACGTAGATGTTAGAAGTTACCCAAAGGGAACCTACCTAATAAAAATAAATGGCGAGAATGTTTCTGAAACAAAAAAAATAGTAATAGATTGATGATGCAGGATATTATTAAAATATCGGCCATAGCGTGTCTGGGTTTTATCGGTTCAATCGGTAAGGCCCAGACCATGCTGCCTGTGCCGGACACATTAGTAGGGCCTAATTTTGTACTTAACATGCATAAAGACAGCGTTCAGTTTTTTCCGGGAGCCATCTCTAAAACGTATGCGTTTAACCAGTACAAGTATTTAGGGCCTACATTGATCTTTAACAAAGGATCAAACGTAAACATTACTGTTAACAACCAGGTTGGAGATACCACAACCGTTCACTGGCATGGCATTCATTTGCCTGCTAAGTGGGATGGCGGGCCGCATACTCCTATCATGCCTGCTGCGAGCTGGAACCCGCAGTTCAGCGTAATGGATCAGGCTGCTACCTATTGGTATCACCCACACATGCATATGAAAACTGCTGAGCAAGCCATTAAAGGTGCAGCGGGACTTATCATCGTGCGCGATCCTTTAGAAGCTGCCTTGAACCTTCCGCGAAAATACGGCGTGGATGATATTCCTTTGATTGTTCAAGCCCAGCAATACGATAATCAGAATCAGGCAATGCCGTTAGGTATGCAAGATTCAACCATCTTAGTTAACGGCGCCAGAGCCACTTACGGCTATACAGTTTACGCGAACTTGCCTGCGCAGGTGGTTAGGATGCGGATTTTAAATGCATCGGGGGAAAGGACATTTAACTTCGGGTTCACAGCCAATAAGCCGTTTAGAGTTATTGCCAGCGACGGAGGTCTTTTAAATACCCCAGCGACTACTACGCGCATTCGGCTTGCACCTGGCGAACGCGCGGAGATCTTGATTGAGCTTAGCGGAATGAACGGGCAAACGATTCACTTAAAAAGTTTTGCCTCCGAATTACCAATAGGTATACAGGGTGGGCCAACCATGCCCATGCCACCAAACAGCCCACCAATGGATAGCCCGTTGAATGGCATAGATTTTAATATAATGCAGATCAATGTTGGGCCGCAAACGGCTAATCCGGTAACGAGCGTTCCATCTATTCTTGCTAATAATATTGTATATCCGCAAGCCAGTGCAAACGCTACAAGAACAATTCGTTTTACAGCCGATAGCTTAATGGTAATGGATGGCCCTTTCTATTTTAATGATAGTTCATTCAACATGATGCGCATCGATTATCAGATTCCGCTCAACAGCGTTGAAATCTGGAAGTTGGTAAACGAAACAATGGTGGCTCATCCGTTCCATATTCATGATGTGCAGTTTTATGTCATAGACAGAAGTGGGAATCCTCCTGCTCCGGAAGAAAGTGGCCGTAAAGACGTTGTGTTAGTGCCTCCGGGAGATTCTATTATGTTCATTACCAAGTTCGAAGATTTTGTAGACACAATTCCTTACATGTATCACTGTCATATTTTGATGCATGAGGACGATGGTATGATGGGGCAATTTGTTGTGACTAACTCCACCACGGGGATAAAACAGAATTCGCAGATCAATGCACAAATACTGATCTATCCTAACCCTGCCTCTGACATTTTAAATATTGTCTCAAAGGAAATATCTATTGTAGGGGCTGCTTTAACCATTTACAATGTACTTGGCGAGAAGGTGTACGTTATGGATAAGATCGGGTCTTCTTCCTGCCAGATCAATACCTCTCAACTTGTTTCAGGATTATATACTCTGGAACTAAAAAATAATTCAACCATACTAACCCATAAATTCATTAAAGAATGAGACCAATAACTAAATTTTTGCTTCTCCTGTACAGCCTTGCAATGTTTGCATGTGGCGGGGGATCAAACTCCAATGTAACTGCAAATTCAAACGCCACCTTTAAAATATGGGGCAACTGCGAAATGTGTAAAGAAACAATTGAAGGCTCTTTGAAAGTCGAAGGCATCAAAAGCGCGGACTGGGACAAAGACACTAAAATAATTACGGTCGCCTTTGACAGTACAAAAGTCACGCTCGACCAGATTGAAAAAAATGTATCGGCAGTTGGCTATGATACAGAGAAATTTCGCGGAGACGACCGTGCTTATGCAGGTTTACCGGAATGCTGCCAATACCAGAGAAAAGAGTAATCACCTAAAACCTACACTATGAAAAATTTAATTATGTCGCCAAAATTAAACCGAGCAATGCTTACCACTCACATCACTGTGTCTGTTGGCTGGTTCGGAGCCGTGGCGGTATTCATTGCATTAGCTATCACTGGTATTGCCAGTGCTAACATGCAACTTGCGCGTTCTTCTTACGTAGCAATGGAGCTGAGCGGCTGGTTTGTAATTGTACCATTCTGTATTGCCTCTCTTGTTACCGGAATCATACAAGCGCTCGGCACCAAATGGGGCTTGTTAAAACATTATTGGATCGTGGTTAAACTGATCCTTACCCTGTTTGCTACGGTTGCCCTGTTATTGCATATGAAGCCTATCGGAGATCTTTCGCTTGCTGCGGCTAGCACTGTCGATTTTACAAATGCCTTACCTGATCTTAAATTGCAGATTGTTGCCAATGCGGGGGCTGCATTTCTTTTGTTGCTCGCTATCATTACCATATCGGTATTTAAACCCTGGGGTAAAACCAAATGGGCACGCGGGCCTGAAAGTACCCTCTCGTCAAAGCAAGCGGCTCCCAATAAATCGTTGAGAATTTACCTGATCGTTGCCATTGCCCTCCTGCTGGCATTTATTATTGTTAAACATTTGATTGGCGGAGGAATGGGCCATCATTAATGCACTGAACTTATGGCTGTACTTCACATAAAAAATATGGTTTGCGACCGCTGTAAAATGGCGGTTCAATCGCAAATAGAATCTTTGGGTCTGAAGGCTGGCAAGATCGAGCTCGGCGAAATTGAGATCATCGGCGAACCTACGCCGGATCAACATTCCGCGCTGAGTGAAAACCTGCAAAAGATCGGCTTTGAAGTAATAGATAACAGCGCTGCACGAACTGTGGAAAAGATTAAGAACGCGATTGTAGAGCTGGTTCATTATTCGCAGGAGGATATGAAGACAAACCACTCAGATTATATTGCGGAAAAGCTGGGAAAGGACTACACGTATCTCAGCAATCTCTTTTCGGAAAGTGAAGGAACTACAATTGAAAAATATATTATTCGACAAAAAATTGAGCGCGTAAAAGAATTGTTGGAGTATGGCGAACTGACCTTAAGTGAAATTGCTTACCGTGTAGGATACAGCAATGTCGCTTACCTCTCAGGTTTATTTAAGAAAATTACGGGCATTACGCCAAGCCAATTCAAAGCCGGGAATAAAAAAGAAAGAACTCAGCTCGATAAATTATGACCCTGTAAATAACGTAAACCATTTACAAAATAACATAAAGCCTGCCACATAGTCGTCCCCTACCTTTGTATCAGAATATGACAATTATGGAAACTTCAACTAATAAAATAGAAATTCCACTGGTAGGCGTTCATAGTGAGCATTGCGCGCTCATTATTGATAAAGGCTTATCTGAGGTCGAGGGAGTAAAAACCCACAAGGTAGATTTTAATAATGAAAAGGCTACAGTACAGATCGATGAGAAAAAGACTGGTGTGCCACAGCTTGTTAAAACCATTCGTGATCTTGGTTACGATGTGGCGAGTGTAAAAAAAACATTTCCTATTACCGGGATGACCTGCGCTTCCTGCGCATCCAGTTCCGAATCAATCCTAAACATGCAAAAAGGCGTGGTTAATGCCGGTGTCAACTATGCCAATACACAGGCTATTGTAGAGTTTTTTCCAGACATCATTACGCCTGCGGATATGAAAGCGGCCCTCCAGTCAGTAGGCTACGACATGATCATAGATGAGGAAAACGGGGCTGATCTCAAAGAAGAATTGCACCTGAACCTGTACAAAGAGCTAAAAGCTAAAACAACATGGTCTGTAATGCTAGCTTTGCCGGTGGTTGTAATTGGGATGTTTTTTATGGACATGCCTTATGCCAATTATATTATGATGACACTTACTGCGCCGGTACTATTTTGGTTCGGACGTAGTTTTTTTATAAATGCGTTTAAACAAGCAAAGCACGCCAAGGCCAATATGGATACGCTCGTGGCTCTTAGTACAGGTATTGCCTTTCTATTCAGCACCTTCAATACTTTTTATGCTGAATTCTGGCACCGCAGAGGCGTGCATCCGCATGTTTACTTTGAAGCGGCAGCTGTAGTCATTGCATTCATTCTCCTGGGAAAGGTTCTGGAAGAGAAAGCAAAATCCAATACCTCTTCCGCTATTAAGAAGCTGATAGGGCTACAGCCTAAAACTGTTACCGTCATTCATGCGGGGGGTCATCAAATGGAAATCCCCCTTGGGCAGGTTAAGGTTGGCGATCTGCTGCTGGTAAAACCCGGAGATAAAATCCCTGTAGACGGAGTTGTAAGCGAAGGCTCGTCGTTTGTGGATGAGAGCATGATTAGCGGAGAACCCATCCCTGTAGAGAAAAAAGGAAGTGACAAAGTTTTTGCAGGAACTATTAACCAAAAAAGCAGCTTTAAAATAAGCGCTCTGAAAGTTGGCGGCGATACAGTGCTTGCACAGATCATCCGCATGGTACAGGAGGCTCAGGGCAGTAAGGCTCCAGTACAGAAGCTGGTAGATAAGATCGCGGGCATTTTTGTGCCAGTGGTTATCGGTATAGCCCTGTTAAGTTTTGCTGTATGGATGATCGCAGGCGGCGATAATGGTTTTACACAAGGTTTACTTTCACTCGTTACGGTGCTTGTTATCGCTTGTCCTTGTGCGCTTGGGCTGGCCACACCTACGGCTATAATGGTCGGCGTTGGTAAAGGTGCCGAACACGGTATTCTGATCAAGGATGCGGAAAGCCTTGAGTTGGCAAAAAAAATAGATGCTATCATTCTCGACAAAACCGGAACTATTACAGAAGGTAAACCGCAAGTAACAAATCTTATTGTTCAGGATAATAACGCACTCTTAAAAGAAATCCTGTTGGGAATTGAATCACAATCGGAACATCCACTGGCAGAGGCTGTGGTTGGTAAGCTCAATGGAGAAGGAATAAAACCTGTCCATATTCATCAAATTGAAAGTATAACCGGGCAAGGTATAAAGGCTGTGTATAATAGCAATACATATTTGGTTGGGAACAGTGCCTTGCTTGATACTCATCACGTAAAAACAGACGAGAAGCTGCTTGGCGAAGCATCGCAGTGGCTTAGAGAAGCAAAAACAGTTGTTTACTTCTCTGAGAACAGCACTACGGTAGGCATTATAGCAATTGCCGACAAAATAAAAGCAAGCTCCAAGCAAGCGGTGCAGGCGCTAAAAGGACTTGGCATTGAAGTTTATATGCTCACGGGCGATAATGAACAGACGGCGGCGGCAATAGCAAAACAAACCGGAATAGAGCAATACAGAGCCGGAGTAATGCCAGATTTTAAAGCAGACTTTGTAAAGGAGCTTCAGGCCAAAGGCAAAGTAGTGGCAATGGTAGGCGACGGCATAAACGATTCGCAAGCCTTGGCGCAGGCCGACGTGAGCATTGCAATGGGCAAGGGATCGGATATAGCTATTGATGTAGCAAAAATGACAATTATATCGTCAGACCTGTCACTTATTCCCAAAGCCATCCGGCTCTCAACATTAACCGTGAGTACAATTAAACAAAACCTGTTCTGGGCTTTTATTTATAATGTGATTGGCATTCCTATTGCAGCCGGAGTATTATACCCTATCAACGGCTTTTTGCTGAATCCGATGATAGCAGGAGCGGCAATGGCATTGAGCTCTGTTTCTGTAGTAAGCAATAGTGTTCGGTTGAAGGCACGTAAAATTTAATAACCAATACAAAAACAAAAAACATGGAAACCATAAAATTTAAAACAAACATTAATTGCGGAGGCTGTCTTGCTAAAGTAACGCCATTTCTAAACAATGAAAAAGGTATTGAGAAATGGGATGTAGATATTAATAATCCTGAAAAAACGTTAACGGTCGAAGTCTGTGAGATCGGCGCCGATAAAGTAATGGAGGCAGTTAAAAAAGCAGGCTTTAAAATCGAAGAAAAAAGTACAGACAATGCTTAAGCAATCCGGAAGAGCGATTTTAAGAATGCCAAAATGGTTCTTCCACCCAAAAAAATCATGTTGCATATAATTAATTAAAACCTAAGATCATGGAAAAGCAAAATCACAACAACGAACATACCGCGATGAATCATGGCAATATTTACCCGAAGCTGGCTATTATGGCGCTACTCTCTTTCATAGCCATGTATGTGCTAATGTACTCTATGGTTGATCGGTTCGCAAACGTGATCCCAAATGTCAACCAGTTTTATATGGCCGGGCTAATGGCCATGCCCATGATTATTATTGAGTTGCTTATTATGCGGAAAATGTATCCGAACAGGAAACTCAACAACTTGATCTTGGCTCTAAGCGCTGTTCTGCTTGTCGTGTTTTACATGTGTATTCGTAAACAAACGGCAGTTACTGATAAGCAATTTTTAAAATCGATGATCCCACACCATGCAGCTGCCATCTTAATGGTAGAGGAAGCTGAGCTTCATGATCCGGAAGTACGGGAGCTTGGTAAGGCAATTATTGAAGCCCAGCAAAAGGAAATACAACAGATGAAAAAGAAAATAGAAGAACTCGAATCCAACAATAACTAATAATTTAAAAAATGAAATCTATGATCAGCCTATTCGTAACCCTTCCAATCCTGCTTATTAGCCTGTCTGGCAATGCGCAGATAAAAAACGCCAAAACAGAAACTGTAAATGTGTACGGTAACTGCGGCATGTGCAAAAAAAATATAGAAACCGCCGCCGCTGAAAAGAAGGTATCAGCTGCTGTGTGGAACAAGGATAGTAAAACTGCTGTCATTACTTATGATAGCACGAAAATAACTGCTGATGCCATCCTGAAAAAGGTAGCGCTTGCAGGATATGACAACCAATTGTATCTCGCACCGGAGTCCGCTTACAGCAAGCTGGATGGCTGCTGCCAGTATGAGCGAAAACAATCGGGCAAAGCAACGACACATAGCGGGCATGGAGTAATGACATCTATGCCGTCGCAAGAAAGTAAACAGGATCAAAAGCAAAGTCTTTTGTCCCCCGTGTATAACGCTTATTTTGCGATAAAAGACGCCCTCATTAAAGGCGATGGAAAAACTGCCGCCGCTAAAGCAAAAGAACTATACGCTGCTGTGGATGTTGTTCCAATGGACAAACTAAGCACCGCACAGCATACTGTGTGGATGAAATACATGAAGGATATCTCCTACAACGCCGAGCATATCAAAGGCACCACTGAGGTCGATCACCAGCGCGAACATTTTGCCAAGCTCTCGCCAGCCATGTATGAAGTGATGAAAGGCATTAAAGCGGATTACCCCGTTTATTACGACCACTGCCCAATGTACAATGATGGAAAGGGAGCCGACTGGTTAAGCAAAGAAAGCGGTATTAAGAATCCATACTACGGTTCGCAAATGCTTACCTGCGGAAGCACAAAAGAAACGATAAAGTAACAAGGTACCTATGATTGATAAAAGTGTTAGAAAGATAGTTTTTTGGATGGTGGCTGTGATCGCCTGCATCGGTGGAGCTATGGCCCAGAAAGTTGTCCGTTATGATCTCTATGTGCGCGATACTATAGTTAATTTTACAGGGAAAGAGAAGAGGGCTATTGCCGTTAATGGGCAAATACCAATGCCCACACTTACCTTTACCGAGGGTGACACGGCGGAGATCTGGGTGCATAATGAATTGAATGAGAGTACAGCACTGCACTGGCACGGCCTGCTGCTCCCAAATCAGGAGGACGGGGTGCCGTATCTTACACAAATGCCCATTAAGCCGCATACCACTTACCTCTATCGTTTCCCGATTATACAAAGCGGCACCCATTGGTATCATAGTCACTATGAATTGCAGGAGCAGATTGGAATGTATGGCAGCTTTATAATGAACAAACGCAAAGACGATGCAACCTTTCGGAAAGGGATTGACGACTTGCTAGCCATACCACTTGTATTAAGCGAATGGACAAATTACAGACCGGAAAATGTACACCGGATGCTGCACAACGCCACCGATTGGTTTGCAATAAAAAAGGGCGCCACACAATCATATGGTGAAGCAATAAGGCAAGGCTACCTAGGCGTGAAGATTAAAAACGAATGGAAGCGCATGACCGCTATGGATGTAAGCGATGTTTATTACGACCGGTTCCTGATCAATGGAGAAAACCAAAATCAAGCTCCCCAATTTAAAGCACGTAGTAAAGTGCGGCTTAGGGTGTCTAATGGGGGAGCTTCCACCTACTTTTGGCTTCAATATGCAGGAGGTAAGATCACCGTTGTAGCCAATGACGGTAATGATGTTGAGCCTGTTGAAGTTGACCGGCTGATCATTGCGGTGTCGGAAACCTATGATATTGTTGTAAATATCCCGGAAGACAGCACAGCGTATGAATTTTTAGCCACACCGGAAGATCGTACAAAATCAACCTCATTTTGGATTGGAAACGGTGTTAAGCAATTGGCTAATCCTATGCCGAGACTTAAATACTTTGAGGGCATGAAAATGATGAACGGGATGATGAAGATGGATGGCAATCTTGATGATATGGGAATGAACATGAGCCTTAACCGCATGGACATGAACGTTGTCATGTATCCTGAAATTACCGGAGAAGCAGAAAAAAAGAAATCTAAGGATAGTAAGCGTATGGACATGCCTGAAGATCACTCAATGCACAATGAAGACCAATACAATTCAAATGCGTTGTCGGACATTGTTACACTGAATTACTCCATGTTAAAATCACCAACTAAAACAAAGCTTCCGGATGGGCCAATAAAGACTTTATACTTCACACTTACCGGGAACATGAACAGGTATGTGTGGAGCCTGGATAATAAGGTTGTATCTGAGGCCGACAAAATCCTCATAAAAAAAGGAGAAAATGTGCGTATTGTAATGTATAACAACAGTATGATGCGTCACCCCATGCATTTGCATGGCCACGATTTCCGGCTGCTAAATGGACAGGGCGATTATGCTCCTATGAAAAATATAGTAGACATTATGCCAATGGAAACAGATACTTTGGAATTTAATGCCAATGTTTATGGCGACTGGTTTTTTCATTGCCATATTCTTTATCACATGATGGCCGGAATGGGTAGAGTGTTTACTTACGAAAATCAACCCGCGAATCCTGAAATAAAGAATCCAAAATTGGCACAGCGAAAACTTTTTAACGATGATCGAACATTCCATTTAATGGCAGAGAATGATTTTGCAACCAACGGTAACGATGGTATGCTCATGTATTCAAATACCCGCTGGCAATTAGCGTCGGAGTGGCGTTTAGGCTACATGGACATGCATGGCTATGAAATTGAAAATCATATTGGACGGTATATTGGAAAAATGCAATGGTTTATGCCATTTATTGGTTTTGATTATCGTTATCGAAAACGTGATGGTCAATTAAATTATCAAGAGAAAAATATATTCGGACAAAGTGATACAAAAGACACGCGTCAAGCCTTTTCAGTCGGGATTGAATATACACTTCCTATGCTTGTGAAGCTGGAAACAGAAGTCTTTACCGATGGCACGTTTCTGATTCAATTGCAACGGGAAGATATACCAATAACCAAGCGTATCAGGGGCCATTTGATGGTGAACAGCGATAAGGAATACATGCTGGGCCTACAATATGTGCTAAATAAGAATATGGGCGTGAGGGCGCACTACGACAGCGATATGGGTTTTGGGGTTGGCCTTACATTGAATTACTAATATACTCCGACCGCACAATTGGCATACTTTTTTTGAGATTTTTAGCCCTGAATTCTTTTACTCTTCTTGCTGTGTTTCTTTATTCTGTGACTTCTTAAAACCTAGTCGGCGTGATAACGTTAAAGCAAACGCGCGATTGTAAACCAGTTTGGGTATACCCGGAATTTGTTCTCGCACAGGTAAAAACGAGTGAGTTTCGCACTTTGTGTCCGAAAACTATAGAATAACCGTAAGCGTTTGATAATGTGCTTGTTGCATTTCCAACTTTAGGTGCTGCACTAATTCCGATAAAAATGATAAATTTGTGTGGTGAAATTCTGGTACATCATATTCAGTGTATACATACTATTTCTCTCTACAATACATTGTAGCGATGAGAATAGTTATTCTGAATCGGATACTCAAACAAGTGTAATGACTGCTTCCGAAAGCGGAGACCACTGCCCCGATGAAACTGCCTGCTCTCCTTTTTGTGTATGTTCGTGTGCAGGATGCCAGGGATTTAATATTGAGACTACTCCTTTATTTGTTACAAAATTAGATCAGGCAATAGACAGTAATGTCATTCCTTACGAGTCTGACTTTATTTCTCAGTTCGTAGCCAACATCTGGCAACCGCCCAAAATATAAATCTTCTTAGTCGTTCGTTTTAACGAAGCTGATTTATCGGCTTTCGCATTAATTCTTTTATCAGGAATTGATGCACTAAGAGATTTACTATATGGCAAAATCCAAAAAGAAAAAACATACTACAGCTAGTCAAATCGTCAAGGTAATAATTATTGGCGCACTTTGTATACTGTTACTGATTGGAATCGCATTGCGCATCTGGCACTTCTATAAACATCATAATACATAACAATTAAAAAAAGTAAAACCATGAAAAAAGTAATCTTAGCTGTCGTTGTTCTTACATCAGTGTTTGTTTCATCATGTGGAAACAAAGTGGATACAAAAATGTGTGAGGAGCACGCTAAAAATTGTCCTAAGTCAGAAAATTGTCCTGAGCATCCGGAATGCGAAGCGCACGAGCAATGTACCGATGGAGCAAACTGCACAAAGCATCCTTCCTGTGCCGCTTATGACAAAAAGCATTCTTAAAAATGATGGCAGGGAATTTTATCCCTGCCAAATTTTTCTCTAATTAATAAAAATAAATATGCTCGATAAAATAATTCATTTCTCCATATACAACAAAGCCGTCGTTGGTTTTTTTACGCTCGTCCTCGTTATTGTTGGAGTGTATTCAGTTACTCAGCTTCCCATAGATGCAGTTCCTGATATAACCAATAACCAGGTGCAGGTGATCACGCAAGCGCCTACTTTAGGTGCGCAGGAAGTAGAACAGTTCATCACCGCTCCGATTGAATTGGCCATTAGCAATGTTCCAGATGTGATCGAAAAGCGCTCCCTTTCAAGATCAGGTATATCAGTTATTACAATAGTTTTTCGAGATAAAACAGATATCTATTGGGCGCGACAACAAATTTCAGAAAAACTTAAGGAAGCAGAATCTAAAATTCCAAAAGGAATGGCAGTGCCTGAGTTAGCACCTATAACAACGGGGTTGGGTGAGATCTACCATTATGTAATTCATGCAAAAAAAGAATTTCAGAGCAAGTATTCGGCAACCGATCTGAGAACGATGCAAGACTGGATAGTAAGACGGCAGCTGGCAGGAACAGAAGGTGTGGCAGAAGTTAGTGGTTGGGGCGGATTCGTAAAACAGTATGAAATAGCGCTCGACATTTCAAAATTAAACGCGATTAATATCACAATCCCCGAAATATTTACAGCTCTCGAAGAGAACAATGAAAATACAGGAGGGTCCTACATTGAACATCATGGCAGTGCCTATTTTATCAGGGGGATCGGCTTGGTCAAATCACTGTCAGATATAGAGAAGATCGTTGTAAAAACGGTGAATGGAATTCCTGTTAAAATAAAAGATGTGGCGCAAGTGCAGTTTGGAACCGCTACCCGGTTTGGAGCCATTACAAGAAACGGCGAAGGTGAAGCTGTAGCCGGAATTACATTAATGCTTAAAGGAGAGAATTTTAGTAAAGTGATCAACAATGTAAAAGAACGCATGACACAAATACAAAAATCCTTACCCGAAGGCGTAGTTATTGAACCCTTCATTGACAGAACTGAACTGGTAGGACGGACTTTGCACACTGTTGAAAAGAATTTAATTGAGGGTGCATTGATCGTTGTATTTATTCTGGTGCTTCTCCTAGGTAATCTTAGGGCTGGTTTAATTGTGGCATCTGTGATCCCGCTTGCAATGCTCTTCGCGATCACTATGATGAATCTTTTTGGTGTGTCTGGAAATTTAATGAGTCTAGGAGCTATCGATTTTGGCTTGATCGTGGATGGAGCAGTCATCATAGTTGAAGCGGTGGTTCATAAGATCACCGGAAGTAAACGTCAACATGCGGGTGCTGCCATTCTTACAGAAGACGAAATGGACGGCGAAGTATATGAGGCATCTGCAAAAATAAGAAGCAGTGCCGCATTTGGTGAAATAATAATTCTAATTGTTTATCTACCAATCCTTGCTTTAGTTGGCATTGAGGGCAAAATGTTTGGTCCAATGGCGCAGACTGTTGCCTTTGCGATCCTTGGTGCATTTATCTTATCATTAACCTATGTGCCAATGATGAGCGCCCGTTTCCTAAGCAAAAAAACTGAGCATAAGCTTAATATTTCCGACAGGATCATGAACTTCTGTCAAAGGATTTATTCTCCAGCCTTGAATAAAGTGCTGAGATGGAAAAAACTTACAGTAACCATTGCCTTCATTCTTTTCGGATTATCTATTTGGTTATTCAGTACTATTGGAGGCGAATTTATTCCTACTCTGGAGGAAGGAGATCTAACGGTCGAAATCAGCATGGCGCAGGGCGCATCGTTAACTCAGGTTGTCGAAACATTTACAAAGGCTGAGAAAATATTAAAGGCAAAGTTCCCGGAAATAAAACAGGTTGTTACGAGGATAGGAAGCGCTGAGATACCCACTGATCCTATGCCGATAGAAAGAGGAGATATGATGATCTCTATGAAGCCCAAGGAAGAATGGACAAGTGCGGAAAGCCGTGAGGAAATGCAGGAGGCTATGGAAGAGGCACTCTCCAGTCTTCCCGGAATAAATAAAGAAGTTACCCAACCCATGCAAATGCGCTTTAACGAGCTTATGACTGGTATCAGGCAGGACGTCGCGATTAAGGTTTTCGGTGAAGACCTTGACATTCTTAAAGCAAAAGCAGATGAAATAGCGAAGTTGATCGCTAATGTTGATGGTGTTAGTCAACCGGTTTTAGAAAAAGTAACCGGCTTGCCGCAGATAGCCGTTGAATATGACCGTGATAAGATAGCGCAATACGGACTGAGCATTTCAGATGTAAATACCATTTTGAAAACAGCGTTTGCAGGAAATGTAGCTGGAGTAATTTTTGAGGGTGAAAAACGTTTCGATATGGTTGTCAGACTTAAGCAGGATTTAAGGAATGATATTAGCAATGTTGAAAATCTTTATGTACCACTGCCTGACGGCGGTAAAATTCCACTTAATCAAATTGCTACAATTGAATATAAGGTTGCTCAGTCACAGATTTCAAGAGAAGACGGAAAGCGACGAATATTTGTGGGATTCAATGTAAGAGACAGAGATATAGAAAGTACTGTTGATGAAATAGAAAAGATACTTTCCGAAAAATTTAAACTTCCTCCGGGATATTTCATCACTTACGGGGGGCAGTTTGAAAATTTACGTGAGGCTAAGGAAAGATTATCCATAGCTGTACCCGTTGCACTATTATTGATCCTTCTACTCCTCTATGTTACTTTTCATTCAATGAAACAATCCCTTCTAATTTTTACAGCCGTACCACTTTCTATTATCGGAGGGGTAATTGCGCTTTGGCTAAGGGATATGCCCTTCAGTATTTCTGCAGGAGTTGGATTTATTGCGCTTTTTGGAGTTGCTGTTTTAAATGGCATTGTACTCATAGGTTACTTTAACCAATTGGAAAAAGAAGGAGTAACAGATATTATTGAGCGAGTAAAAGAAGGAACCAAAATAAGATTAAGGCCGGTAATAATGACAGCGGCGGTTGCCTCACTTGGTTTTTTACCAATGGCCCTATCATCAAGCGCAGGTGCAGAAGTGCAGAAGCCTTTGGCAACAGTTGTTATCGGTGGATTAGTATCTGCAACCTTACTTACTTTGCTTGTTTTGCCGGTACTTTACATTTTGTTCAGCAAAAAAAGTAAGGCGATAACAGGTGGAAACAAAATAAGCAGTATTCTCTTGTTTGGATTCATTTTCTTTTTACCGTTCAAAAATGTCGAAGCCCAAACTGGCCAACCTCTTTCTTTAGATGAGTGCATCAGTTTGGCGTTGAAAAATAATCCACAGATAAAGATCGCATCATTGGAAGTAGAGCAAAGCCGAGCACTCCGCAAGACGGCTTTCAATATTGAAAAAACAGATGTGTATGTAGTGCAAGATCCAACATCGGGCGGAAATATTGATAACTCATGGGGTATTAACCAAAAGATCGCTTTCCCAACAGTTTACACTTCGCAAAGTGCTTTACTGCGGGAGGAATTTCAACTAAGTACAACAGCAAAGAACATCACACAAAATGTGCTTATAAAAGATGTGAAGCTCGCCTACTATCAGGTCTTGTTTATGAGAGAAAAGCTCAAATTGTTCACCATGCAGGATAGTATGTTTGCTGAGTTTGTGAATAAGGCGGAACTGCGTTTTAAAACCGGCGAGAGCAACTATCTTGAAAAGCTGGCTTCTAATAATAAGTATAAAGAGATTCTGTTGATGAAGCAACAGGCAGAGATAGATGTGACCATTGCGAATAAGCAAATACAAACTCTCTTAAATTTGCCCAATTCTGTTTCAATCGCAGAAAACGGAATTAGTAGAATAAACGGCTCATTTACTTCTGATACCAGTGCAATTAAATCTAATCCCGTGCTTGGATATTATAACCAGCAAATTTCCATTGCTGGTTTTAAAGCTAAAGTGGAAAAGAACAAACTTTTACCTGATATCAATTTTGGATATAACAATCAATTGCTGATCAAAGAGTTCAATCCCGCAGGAATTAACCGGAATTATTTCCCCGGTACAAGGATAGCAGGCGTGCAATTGGGTTTATCAGTCCCTCTATTTTTTGGTTCACAGCGTGGAAAGATTCAATTTGCACAACTTGAGCAAAAGATAGCTCAGGAGAAATTTAATCAATCCAACATTCAGCTCCAAAATAGTTACAGTTCGCAATATCAGGAATACCTCAAACTTCAGCAAGCGCTCAATTTTTATGAGACCGGCGGTTTAAGTCAGGCTGAGGAATTATTGAAGATCAGCCAGCTTTCCTATTCTAAAGGCGAGATCGGATACGTCGAGTATTTACAAAACGCCAGCCAATCCCTTTCTACAAGAATTATGTACCTCGAAGCGCTCACAAATTACAACACACTTATAATAAATTTACAATATCTCACGGCTGCAAAATAGCCAGTATAAAATCTGAAGAAATGAAAAAAGAAAACAACAAATATAAACCTGTAAACAAAATAAAATGGAGCTACTTGCTCGTTTGTACAGTGTATATAATTTTAGTGGGCTGCTCCGGTGAAAGTAAGAAAGCTGAATCCGAAGAAGGAGGCGAAGCGGGTGCCGAAACAGAAGATGTTAGATTTCTGGAATTGCGTGACGATCAGTTTAAGGCCGCCGGGATAGAACTCGGAAAATTAGAAAAGAGAACACTAAGTGAAAATCTGACAGTCAGCGGTACACTTGATGTTCCTCCGCAAAACCGTATTTCCATCAGCGCACCATACGGAGGCTTTCTTAAAAACACAGAGTTACTTGAAGGAAGCAGCGTAAAAAAAGGAGAAGTAATTGCTACTCTTGAGCATCCGGATTATATTCAAATGCAGCAGGATTACATGAGTTCTTTTAATCAGTTGGAATACCTTGAAAAGGAATATGAGCGACAAAAGGAGTTGCAGGCTGGTAATGCAACTTCAGGAAAGATTTTGCAAAAAGCCGAATCCGATTATAGATCAACCTTTGCTTTGATAAAAGGGCTTGAAGCAAGGCTGGCTATGATTGGAATAAACAAGGAGACAGTAAAACAAGGAAAGATCTCCCCTGTTATCAGCATCATTTCTCCCATTAACGGAAAGGTCTCAAAGGTCAATGTTAATATAGGAAAGTATGTGAACCCACAGGATGTGATCTTTGAAATAATTGATCAGAATCACCTCCATGTAGAATTAACCGTATTTGAAAAAGACATTTCGAAGATCAGAGAAGGTCAAAAGATCAGGTTCACACTTGCTAACCAACCAAATATTGAAAGGAAGGCCACAGTTCACCTGATAGGGCAAGTGTTTGATGAAACAAGATCCGTTCACATTCATGGTCATTTAGATCAGGAAGACACAGGATTATTGCCAGGGATGTTTGTTAATGCAGTAATTGAAACAAATTCAAATGAAGTTCTATCTGTTCCGTCGGAGGCCGTGATTATGTCAGACGGAAAAAACTACATTTTTGTTAAGAATAAAACATGTTCCGCGCATCCTGAGTGCAGTGCGCACGAAAGTTGTTCGTTGGACGAAAATTGTAAATCACACCCGGATTGCGAGGCGCATGAAAAATGTAAACCCGGAGAAATTTGCAAAGACCACCCACAATGTGAAGCCCATGAGAAATTTCCAAATGAGGATGTTTCAACAAAGCAGAAAACTGCTGAAGCAGATTTTCACACGTTTACTAAAATAGAAGTAGTTAAGGGTGTAAGCGACGGCAAATTTGTTCAGATAATACCTTCTGAGCCGATAGAAGAGAATTCAGATATAGTGATCAAAGGAGTGTTCATTTTATTATCCCAGGCGAAAGCAGGAAAAATGGATGCCTGCGGACAATAGATGTATAGTATTATAAATCAATAAAAAGTAAAACATGAAAGTAACAATTGTCGCCATCTTCTTTTTTGCAAGTATGGCATTTATTCCCTCGGACGATCATAAGATCGCATCTGCAACGGTAAAAACCTTGGATGGAAGCTCGTTTAATACAGAGAAAATTTCCAATAACGGAAAACCGATTATTCTTAGTTTCTGGGCAACATGGTGTAAGAACTCGGTTAGCCAGTATGATAATATTGCGGAAAATTATGCCGACTGGCAAAAGGAAACAGGAGTAAAATTGGTTTCTATTTCTACTGATGATACACGAACATCGCCAAAAGTTGCAACAATGGTCAAAACAAAAGGCTGGGAATATGAATTCTACCTTGATATTAATCAGGATTTTAAGAGAGCTATGAACGTGAATAATTGTCCGCAGACTTTCTTAGTAGATGGGGAAGGGAATGTTGTATGGCAGCAGGCAGGATATTCGGAAGGAACTGAAGAAGAATTGTACGCTCTAATCAAAAAGTTGGCAAAAGGAGAAAAAATTGATAAAAAATAAATTATATGAAAAAGTTGAACAAAAACAATGCAAGAGGTAATTGAGATTACTTCTGAAATAGAAACTAAGTATCCTGAATTGTATAAGTATTTGGATGAAACTCCTTTTCATATTTGTCAAACAGAAAATAAGAGTATGTGTACGGATGATTTGGAAGAATACCTACAGACATTAGTTGAGCAACTTCAGCATCACATTCAAACACATAAAAAATAGTCATGGAAAAATACGATGTAATAATAATAGGTTCAGGGCCGGGCGGGTACGTGGCAGCTATTCGTTGCGCACAGCTTGGTTTTAAAACATCGATGATCGAGAAATACTCAACTCTTGGTGGAACGTGTCTGAATGTAGGCTGTATGCCATCAAAAGCTCTATTGGATAGTTCCGAGCACTATTACAATGCGCTTAAGCACTTTAACAGCCATGGAATTTCATTCGATAATCTCAACGTAGATTTTGACGCGATGATTAAAAGAAAATCAGAGGTTATTAAAAAGATCAATACCGGCGTTGTTTACCTGATGAAAAAAAATAAAATTCAGGTTCATCACGGAACCGCCTCCTTTATCGATAACAGAACTATCGAGGTTAATCCGACCGATGAGGAGAAGTATCAGATTTCCGGAACGCATATAATTATTGCGACCGGTTCTAAAGCCTCCTCTCTTCCTAATGTACCAATAGATAAGGAATGTATTATTTCTTCTACGGAAGCACTTTCACTAAAGGAAATTCCAAAAAATCTCATAATTATTGGCGCTGGAGTTATTGGTGTGGAACTTGGGTCTGTTTATGCAAGACTTGGTAGTAAGGTGAGAGTTGTTGAGTATGCGGAAAGGATACTTGCGTCTATGGATAGTAGCGTTAGTTCAGAATTGCAGAAATCTTTAGCCAAACTCGGATTCGAATTTTTCTTAAATCATTCGGTCAAGAGTGCGGAAAATCGCGGAAAGGATGGTGTTCACGTTAATGCTCAAGATAAGGATGGAAAAAAAGTTGTTTTGCGTGGAGACTACTGTCTTGTGGCAGTTGGCAGAAAGCCTTATACAGAAGGATTGGCTTTGAATAAGGCGGGCGTAGAAGTTGATGACAAGGGAAGAATTATTGTTAATGAAGGTCTTGAAACATCCGCGCCGGGAATTTACGCAATCGGTGATGTAATTAAGGGCGCAATGCTCGCGCACAAAGCCTCAGAAGAAGGAATTTTTGTTGCAGAAAGGATTGCAGGACAAAAACCACACATCAACTATAGAAACATTCCCGGAATTGTTTACACATGGCCTGAAGCGGCGGCTGTAGGATTTACTGAAGAAGAATTGAGGCAAAGTAACCGTTCCTATAAGATTGGTTCCTTTCCTTTTATAGCTTCCGGACGAGCAATCACCAGCGGCGATACTGAAGGCATGATCAAAGTTTTAGCTGATAAGGAAACAGATGAGATTTTGGGAGTACATATAGTAGGCCCAAGAGCTTCAGATATAATCGGAGAGGCAACCTATGCTTTGGAAACCAAAGCGTCTGCGGAAGATATTGCACGAACCTCACATGGTCATCCGACTTATTACGAAGCACTAAAGGAAGCGTGCATGGCAGTTGGCGATGGCGCGATACATATCTAATGGATTACTCTTCTGAGGAGCAGCTCATTCGTATGAACTGGATTGTTTCAGCGATATAGTAAATAAGTTGGAGTAAGTCTTTAAAATGAAAAAACCGGTAAGTAATTTTGATACATAATTAAATTAACAGCAAATGATAAATACAGATCCAAACCATACACATACGTACGATGCAAAAGGCGAAATGACCTGCTGCTCGTTGGATGAAAAGATAGATGCAAAAACAGGAAAACCTCATGCTCATCCTGAGAATGAGGTTGCCCATGACGAGGAAGAGAAGCAAGACAATGATCATGGCTTAGTTGAAACAGCCGCATGGAAAGAATATTTACCCGCAATGATTAGCTTTATCTTATTGCTCACGGGCCTAAGCTTCGAGCATTTTATTAAACCCGTGTTCTTTCAAGGATATGTGAAAATAATATGGTATATAGCGGCTTATCTGCCTGTGGGCTTACCTGTTATAAAAGACGCTGTTAAGTCTATTGCAAAGGGAGCTTTCTTTTCTGAATTTTTCTTAATGTCTATTGCCACCATTGGTGCATTCTTTATTGGTGAGTATGCCGAAGGTGTAACCGTAATGTTATTTTATGCTGTTGGAGAGTTGTTTCAAATGGCAGCTGTTAATCGCGCAAAGCGCAGTATAAAAGCATTGCTAGACATTCGCCCGGACACGGTAAATGTAAATCGCAATGGCACTATTCAAACGGTAGCGCCTTCACAAATTCAGGTAGGAGATATAATACAGACAAAACCAGGCGAAAGAGTCGCTCTGGATGGTGAGCTGCTTTCCGAATCGGCTTCTTTTAATACCGCTGCATTGACAGGCGAAAGCAAACCGGACACCAAACGGAAAGGTGAACCGGTGCTAGCCGGAATGATCAACTTAAATTCTGTTTCAGATATTAAAGTAACAACACTTTTTAAGGACAGTAAATTGTCCAAGATATTGCAAATGGTTCAGGAAGCAACCGCACGCAAATCTCAGACACAATTATTCATTTCCAAATTTGCAAAGATCTATACTCCTATAATTGTGTTCCTGGCCATAGGCATTTGTTTATTGCCTTATTTCTTTGTTCAAAATTATGTGTTTAACGAATGGCTTTATAAATCCTTGGTATTTCTGGTTATCTCATGTCCGTGTGCTTTAGTGATTTCCATTCCTTTGGGTTACTTCGGGGGTATAGGGCTTGCATCCCGCAACGGTATTTTATTTAAAGGCTCTAATTACCTCGATGTAATGACAAAAATAGATACCGTGGTGATGGATAAAACAGGTACGTTAACGAAAGGAGTTTTTAAAGTTCAGAAAATTGTGGCAGTTGATTTGGACGAAAAAGAGTTAGTAAAGCTAACCGCAGCTATCGAAAGTAAATCTACCCACCCCATTGCACAAGCTGTTGTTCAACACGCCGGTAAAGTAATTGAAGGGGTTAAGATTGATAACGTGGAAGAAATATCCGGACATGGCCTGAAAGGAACTATTGATGGCAAAGAAGTATTAGCCGGTAATTTAAAGCTGCTTAAGAAATTTAATATTAACTATGATTCATCTATTGAATCCATTGTGGAAACCATTGTTGTAATTGCCGTCAACAACAAGTACGCGGGTTATATTACTATTGCCGATGAGATTAAGGAGGATGCTGAACAGGCCATTTATGATCTGCACAACCTTAATATAAAAACCGTCATGTTATCCGGCGACAAAAAAAGTGTAGTAGATAAGGTAGCTCAAACTTTGAAAATAGATGATGCCTTTGGAGATCTTTTACCCGAGAATAAAGTGGAAAAAGTGCAGGCGTTAAAAAATGAAGGTCGTACAATTGCTTTTGTTGGTGATGGGGTGAATGATGCCCCTGTAGTGGCTTTGGCAGATGCCGGGATAGCAATGGGAGGACTAGGAAGCGACGCTACCATTGAAACTGCCGATATTGTTATTCAAAACGATCAACCTTCGAAGATCGTAACCGCCATTAAAATAGGACGAATTACTAAACGGATTGTTTGGCAAAACATTTCTCTCGCAATGGGTGTGAAGGTTATTGTATTGATAATGGGCGCTGGGGGCGTAGCGACTTTATGGGAAGCTGTTTTCGCCGATGTAGGCGTTGCGTTGTTAGCTATCTTAAACGCAGTAAGGATTCAAAAAATTAAAATATAATTATTATGCAAAATAGAGATAAAGTTTTGTTACCATTAACATTGGTTATTGCATTGATGTTTGGGTCATGTGCAAATGAAACGGAAAAATCAGAAACATTGCCAAAATCTGATACTAAGGAAAGCAGCGTAAAAAATAAAAGAGACACTTCGGAAAATAAAACAGAGGAACCCTTAAGATCTGAAATCACTTGTCCTAAATGCGGGAATAAAAAAACTGAAACTCTGCCCACAGAAGTTTGTCTAATCAGTTATACCTGCGAAAAATGCAAAACTGTTCTGCACCCTAAAGATGGTGACTGCTGTGTTTTTTGCACGTATGGAGATCACAAATGCCCCTCAAAACAATAATTAATAACTAAACCCGATAACAGTCAATGGGCATTTTCCCCATTGTCTGTTTTATTGCATCAAAGCCGCGCTTACCTTTTTTAAGGCCACACGTTTGTGATTTTCGGTCTTTTCGGGGGTAGTATAAGGCTTTGCTTCTACGTGAAGGAAGACGTAGCGGTTAAATCTTCCCAACATTGGTCGTTTTTAAATAAAGGACAATTTGTCTGTTGTGTATCAAACCCTGTAATTGCTTTGTTGTAGACTAGGCCTTTTGAAAAAAGTAACCGCTGCGTTTTTTCTTTTATACTAATACTACCTTCCTCCCAGAGTTTTATCGGCGCTATGCAGTATCTTAAGGCTTTATGTAAAGCAATGTTGTTTAAAATAACTGTATCACATTTCTCAAATTCCAAGTTCAGTTTATCCTGTTCTTCTTTATAGCGAGTGAGAAATTTATTATAAATCTCCTTGGTAATTCTTTCTCCTACAAAATACTTCTCTTCCAATGCATCTATTTTTTTTGTTATTTCAGTAAGGCTTCGTTTTAAATATTTGCGCTTGTCCTCAACCTCAATGTTTAGATCATTAAAAGTATGTTCTAACTGAAACAGAAGGGGGCCAATAAGCTCCGGCTTAAATATAATTTCAGAAAGAAGATTCGTGAACTTTGGGTGTACGTGTTTTATGTTCCTATTAAAACAACATCCTTTAGTTCTACACTTATAATAATATTGAAATTTGGGTTCTGAGCCTTGCCTAACTTTTACCGACGCCTTATAGCCAGTTAGAGGTTCTTGACATGTATTGCATATTAAGAACATCTTTAAAGGTAAATTAGCATTTCTAGGGTTATGTGAAATAGCTATCCGACTTGACTCCTTATAAATGTTATTTGCCCTCAAAAAAACATCCCGGGAAACTGCTTTTTCGTGAATACCTTCTATCACTTGCCCATTCAGCAATCCATGGGAGATCATCCCACAATAAAATGGGTTCATCAAAATTCGCTGAACCTGCATCTTCTTCATTTTCGATAGACCTAGTGAGCGGAGCCGTTCTACAATATCAATGTTTTTTATGCCATCAATTTTCCATTGAAATGCCTTAGCGATAATTCTGCCCTCAGCATTTAATATCAGCCTGCGCTCGCCGTTTATCTTTACCGAGTCATAACCTTGCGGCGGATTTACTGCCCAAATACCCATTTCAAATTTTGCTTTTAAGCCGGCTACAACACGCTGGCTTCTTAACCTATTATCAAATTCAGAAAACAGTAAGTGCATGCCTTGGCTTAAAATGCCGCTTGCATTTGTTGTATCGACAGGCTGCGTCACAGCGTTTATAATAACACCGTATTTCTCCCTAAGATCCGCAGCCAGCTTTATTGCAGCTCCGCCAGAGCGGCTAAACCGATCAAGCGAATAAACCATAATCTCGTCTACCTTTCCTTTATTTTTTTTGATGTAATCAATCATCCGGTTGAACTCCTTACGCCCGTCTGTTTTTGCACTTTCGTAGGTACCTCCAAAGCAGTTTAAAAGGTTGCGACCCGTTCTCTCAATACAATCCTGGATAATTTTATATTGGGTTTCCAGCGACATGTTTTTTTCTGCCTGTTCTTTGCTCGATACCCTGGTATAAGTTACAACATTAGGGTTTCCTTTCAGATCAAATACTTTGTGCTTTGACAGCTTACCGAATTTGGCGCTTAATAATGTATCTACCTTCATGTTGGTCTCATTTTAAGTTAGTTAAGCCTGCTTGTTTCTGTTCACTCGCAAATTCATAAGCAATATTTGCAAGGGATCGGATTGCAAATACTATTTCTGCGGCTTCATGATCGCTTATATTTTCGAGCCCGTTAAATGTTTTTAGCTTTTCTACTGTAAGATTTTCCTTCTCAGGGTTCATAATTGCTTTTTTCATATAATTTGGTTTTGATTAATACCAAATTACAAATAACGCAGGTTTGACCTAAGTGCAGATGTTCCACTCACCCTAGATTTAAGACTAATGGGCTTCATATTCCTTTAACATGTTTCCGTATAGGTCCCAAATCTGAGCAAGAACCCGCGTGTCTTCTAGGGTAGAGTTCAAGTTTGGTATCGTATGGGGTACATTGAAGGGTATTGGCAGTTATTGGCCGGTATTGAGCGGAAGGCCACTATTTTTAGTGGCCTTTTTTTCTTACATTTGATATAGCTAAAATTTCTTCCATGAGCTTTCTATCCAAACCCTTCCAACAAGAACAATTTTCATATTCTTCCGAAAAGGCCAAATCTATTTTAATTGAGGATATCAAAAAAACTTTTTCAGGCACATTTATATCAGATGATGAATTTTATGTTACCAGTAAAAAATCTTCTGTATTTTTCTCAGACTCTGGGTCAAGTGGTCACAATTCATTAAAAGGGAAAATAACTACTCAGAATGGTAAAGCTATTATTGATTTAATTGTTAAACCGGTACCTCGGATCTATATTGAAATATTCGCACCTATTTTTTTTGGACTGCTTTATCTTTGCTACATCATTTTTTATTCTGCCAACATCAGTCTTTCCCCTTTGTTATACTCTAGCATTTTTATAGTTATAATTCCTTTCGCGACAATGTTTTTAGGCCAAACCGCAAAGGATAAACTAAGAACAAATTTTGCTGACACTTTAAATCTGTCTAAAATTTAACTTGGTTCAAAAAGTGGTTAAGTAGTCAACGGTTACTTACTCACTCTGTAAAGGAAGCGATCTTTTGTTTACTCTAAGTACCAAGTTTTGTGCCATACAAGTCCCAGATCTGAGCAAGAACCCGCGCGTCTTCTAGGTTTCCGTTCAAATTGCGTCCTGTATGGGGTAACATAAAGCAGAAAGGGAGCGAAAATCGCTCCCTTTTCTTTTTCAATCCTTTGTGTCGCTGGACTAAAAAGCTAAAGTAGTTCATTTGGTTTTTCCGTTAATATCCAAATTATCAAATAGATAGCTTAAATGTTGAACGGCTGACAATCCTTTCTTTAAATAGTTACGGTATTCGGGTCCAGTTTGGTTGAAGGTTAATTGTTGGCTTAAAAGGGCCTCAATTTTTGGTTCAATATTGCGTTTTATTTCTTTGTATTCAGACATTTCCATTTCCCCATTAAACATTAATTGTTGAGCTTTATCTAGATTATCAATTGAATAAGTTAAAAATTAATCAAATGATTAAAATAATTGTTTTAAATAGAGTTTATATCGATTAAGTTCATTATGAAAATTTGTGTTTTAGTTTCAAGTTGTGCAATGCACAAGCAATTAACATTACTGTATCTTCACGTTTAAACAGCCTTCCTCTAAAGGTTTCTTTTA
>Ga0209174_10000117_pt1 | contig 60271 bp, 46 predicted proteins | sample JI91814BDNA_FD_187505 | JGI IMG/M metagenome (GOLD analysis project Ga0209174, IMG submission 187505) | Wastewater effluent complex algal communities from Wisconsin, to seasonally profile nutrient transformation and Carbon sequestration -... | ecosystem: Engineered > WWTP > Effluent > Algae...
CGATTAACATAACTTGTAAATTGCAAAATAAAAGTTCTTTCAATTTTATGTGTCAGTTGTTGCAAAATCATTTTTCAGGAGCAGGTCCGCCAGCACTGGTTGCCATATAGGGTACGTGAGCTGTTACGTACAACTGCAAAATAACAAGCATATGATACAGGTCATTCAGAAATTGGCTTATCTCTAGCAGATCTATTCCTGAATGAGTATTTGATCTTTAGTCAAACCGCTAATTTCTACAATCACATCAATAGATATACCTGCTTTGAGCATACCCTTAGCCATAGTAATTTTCTCTTCAGCTCTGCCCTCGGCTCTGCCCTCGGCTTTACCCTTGACCTCGCCTTCTTGGAATGAATCTATAGCGACAGTCTTCTCTACACGCACTGCATCCCAATATTTATCATAGGCATCTAACTCCTCTTGCGTGTAAGATGACTCTTGTGCTAGCTCCATCGCCTTACTTAGTTCAGGACTGTCCATAAATTCCTGTGGTACATCTACCATTTTTTCATCAATTTCACGCAAAAAACGTAGCCATAGGACACCCATTTTTCTGTGTTCTAGGGATTGAGGTTTAAATTTAGGTAACTCTAAAAATACTAATTCCAGACCTTCTAATACCTTGTCAGTATCCTTGACGTTAACTGTGCGGTAGTGATGAAACCACTCCTCTGTGCTACGGTCAAAGATTTCATTGATAATGCCTAAGCCATACACTGGACATAAAGTAACATAGTCCTTGCCGCTGTCTAACTGTTGCACATAGGCTTTAGATACGCCAAACAGCAAACGTTTAGTGAAGCTCGAACTCCAGCTCATTTGCATCTCAATTATAAATATCCGCCCACTTTGATCTGTACATTTAACATCGACAATGGTGTTCTTTAATGTTGGAATGCGTGGCGTTTGCTCTGATGGTAGATAGGTCACTTTTTCAATAAAGCCACCTTCTTTAAAAGGCATAACACCATTTAAAAAACTTATCAATAAGTCAGTGTTTTGTCCAAATATTCGTTTAAACACCAAATCTGATTTTGGATCCAAAAATTTAGATGGTTTGAAAGTCATGCTACACCTCTACAACATTATGGCGTCATTGTAACACATCGTAAGATACTGGCGCATCTGATGATGAATGTGTGTCGTACCAAAGTAGAAATGTCCCCTTAAGCCCAAAATATTGTATATGCACCGAACAGCTAATTTTGTGCCGTTATTCATGACGTATATCCTTCAAAAAAGATTCTGGTAAACGGTAACTGGTACTTCGCCCTTTAGCAGAATTTTGTATGAAAATTACTCTGCTTTTTAAATCTTGAATATCTCTAAGAGCAGTATCAGTTGAACATTTCGCTAATTTGGCATACTTTGAGGTATTCATGTATCCTTTAAAGTCATCTTCTAGCATGCAATTGATAATACGACGTTGTCGCTCATTCACAGAATTTTGATTAATCTTATTCCAAAGCTGTGATTTAAACATTATTTTACTTAACTTATCTTCTGCGTTAGAAACAGCTCGCCCCAGACAATCTAAAAACCATTCCAACCAATCAGTAATTTCAGGCGTACTACATTGTTGTCTTTTTAGCTGGTTATAATAATCTGCACGTTCATATTCAAATTGCAATGAAAGACTATAAAAACGATATGATGTGTTATCTGCACGAGCTAATGCCATATCAGCAATGGCACGTGCAATACGACCATTACCGTCTTCAAAAGGATGAATAGTAACAAACCAAAAATGAGCAATTCCTGCTTTTAATACAGGATCAATATTATTTTGCTTCTCAAACCATGAGATAAATTTTGTCATCTCGTTATTAAGTCTATCTGAACTTGGCGCTTCAAAATGAATCATTTCATGCCCTATAGGTCCAGATACAACCTGCATAGGGCCATTATCATCGTTGCGCCAATCTCCAACAACAATTGAATGCATCCCGCTACGCCCTGTAGGAAACAAAGCTGCATGCCAATCAAATAGACGTTTTTTGGTAAGAGGTTTTGTAAAGGACTGTGTGGCATCAAGCATCATTTGCACCACCCCTTCAACATTACGACTTGCTGGTATAAGACCAGCAATATTAATTCCCAAACGACGTGCAATTGATGAGCGAACTTCATCTGGATTAAGGTTTTCCCCCTCAATCGCCGAAGATTTAATTACGTCATTGGTCAAAGTATTAAGAAGAGCTTCACGGTTAAGATCGAAACCTAAACTTTCCATTCTGCCTAATAAACGACCTTGCCGATATCTAAGGTCAATTAGTCTGGGGGCCACTTTTTCAGCAGCCCAAGCAAAATTTGGCCAATCCCGATGTTGATGTATCCACATATTAATCACCGCATGTCTTGCGGTAATTATAGCAACTATTTACCGCAAGATCAAGCTTAATCACCGCAGAATATGCAGTGATTAGTTGATCCAATCACCGCAAAACATCCAACTCATTTATTTTTGTGTGATAGAATTAAATTAGGACAGACCTAACAAGGCTTTCAAAGTTGAAAATACCAAAATCGCCGTTAGCTATATTCGACGATATGGCTAATATTGGCGGCGCTAATGCCGGGGCTATAAACATCTACGACCAGCAAGACTATATGCTGGCGTTGGCGTATCTTAAATCCTACCAAGGCAGCCGCGGTACGTTTAATTCCTATCGGCGCGAAATTGAGAAATTATTGCAATGGTCCTGGCACGTGGCCAATAAAACTCTCAAAGACTTACGTCGCGAAGACATTGAGTCTTTTATGCAGTTTACACTTAATCCACCCAAAACTTGGATTGGTATAAAAAAAGCCGCTAGATTTATCACTAAGGATGGTTTACGAGTACCAAATCCTGAATGGCGACCGTTTGTTACTACTATTTCCAAAAGCTTGCATCGCCAAGGCAAAAAAGTTGAGATTAAAGATTTTGAATTGTCTGCTGGCGCAGTAAAAGAATCATTTGCCATTTTAAGCAGCTTTTATAATTATTTGCTGCAAGAAGAATATGCTTTTATGAACCCAGTAGCGTTAATCCGACAAAAGAGTAAATTCGTGCGTCGCAGTCAAGGCCAGGCAAAAATTCGGCGCTTAAGCGATTTACAATGGCAATATATAATCAAAACCGCTACCGAGTTAGCCGAACAAGAACCAGATAAACACGAGCGTAGTTTATTTATATTTTCCGCGTTATATTCAATGTATTTACGCATTTCAGAATTAGCCGCTAGTGATCGCTGGGTGCCAATGATGAAGCATTTCTATAAAGATCACGATCAAAACTGGTGGTTTACTACCGTCAGTAAAGGCAATAAAGAGCGCCACATAGCGGTAAGCAATTCTATGTTAAACGCCTTAAAACGATGGCGATCATATCTAGGGCTGACTGCCCTCCCCTCGCCTGCTGACAGCACACCAATGTTGCCCAAAATTAAGGGCAAAGGCCCTATAACCAGTACCACTTACATACGCGAGTTAGTGCAGTATTGCTTTGATCAAACCATGCAAGCTCTGCACAAAGATGGTTTTACTGAAGAAGCTGAGTCATTAATTGAGGCTACTGTACATTGGTTAAGACATACCGGTATCTCCGACGATGTAAAACACCGGCCGCGTGAGCATGTGCGTGATGACGCGGGGCACAGCTCTAGCGCAATTACTGATAAATACATCAATATCGAGCTTAGAGAGCGTCATCAATCAGCTAAAAATAAAAAAATCTCTGACTAACCATAAGTGGAGACGGTTCTGTCAAACTTTATCAATAGCTCTATACAAATAACACCTGCGCCCTTCAACTCGAATATATGTTGCATCTACGTGCCAGTTCTTTGGTTATATTGACTTTGACGATCGCGACAGTAATATTGTAAATAGCCTAGATCTGTTGTATCTTTACGCTGTCTGGCATTTGAAGATTCGCATTGTGGATACTGCATGGCTCATTCCTTATAATATAAAATTTGCACATACTACATTAGTGTAACTTAAGAGGCAACAGCAGGGCGAGTTTTGACGAAGCCGGTTATTAGATAGTTTAGTTTTTACGCAACAACGTGCTTAATAACTGCATAATTTCAAAATCGTTATGTTATACTAAATATTCGCGAACATATAATTAATAAATTTGGGAGAATCACTAATGAAAGAAGAAGAAAAACGCGCATATGAGTTGATTTTTAATGCTATTGCAGCAGGTAGCAGAATAGAAGTAACAGATAATCATGTATATGTTCACCCGTCTGAAGGATCTGCATTATCTGCAGAAACAATGGATAAACTTCTTACTACTCCGCAGGACTTTAAAAAAGTAGTAAGTAAATATGTTGTCAGTTCTAAAAATAGTGCAGCAAGTGCTGGTTTGCAAAATGGTGACCTCACACATGCACTGACTAGCAGATCTAAAATGCCCGATTCACACAAATTTCTTAGAGCTTTATTTGATGATGAAATTTTAAAAGAAGTCGCTTTGCTTGATCTTGACCCAGCTAAATTAAGAGAAGTTAAGGGTAACCTAATTTATCCGATAACAAATTATAAAAAGACAAAAAAACTGTGGGATGCAAGAATCGATATGCTAAGAATGGTTATTCATGATGCAGGGGCTGCAGGCATTGAAGCAGTTTTTAGCTCCGGAACGCCATTACATTTAAGTGACGGAGAAGCTTTAGATTCAGATCTCGCTAAAAATGTTGAGGATATTATTGGCATTAAATTCGATGAGCATGCTAATGATGCTATTTTCTATCTGAATAAAGACCTTATAAACAACATGGTTTTTGCGCCAGAAGTAGTAGAGGATGAAGATACAGGATCCAAGAGGATTCGTATCGATAAAGATCAATTGGCCAAATATTTGGCGCGAGTTTTAGGTAATATGGTTATTCCAAAACAAGAACCTCTTCATGGACACAATGATAACTGCAGTCTCGTAACGCCAGTTATTATTCCAATGGTGATGCCAAATTTACTTAACAAGAAAAATATGTATATTTTTGCAATAGATGTCAGCAGCAGCCTAAGCAACGTAGCTACTACATATAAGAAACAACTAACAGGCATAATTGAAAACATTGTAAGAGCCATACAAGCTAGTTCCTGCGGCTATGTAAACTCACAGGATTTAATCCGCTTGGCGTTCTTTAGTAATACTTGTAGGCAGTCGGAGTTTTTAGTAACCGAGGCTATTGATGATATTGAAAAGTTGAAACAAGCCATTATAAATGAACCGATTGAAGGCGGAACTTTTCTAAATGGTACTATAGCAAAGCAAATTGATAGCCTGAATAAATTAAGTGACCCAGCATCTTATAATGTAAATATGTACATTATTACTGACGGGCAGGATAATGAAAGTAAATCTCAAGATAAACTAGCATTAACCAATCATGGTATTCGCTTTAGAGCTCAAGAAACAGTTACTTTAATTCCTAAATTCACCATAATTAGGGTGGTAGCTAATGCAGATGATGAAGTATCCAAACTTAAGGAAATTTCTCAAGGTCTTGATGCAAAAATGATTGATATTGTCAATATTAACGAATTAGCTGGCTTATTTGAAGAAATAGAAAATATAAATTTACGTAGGGATCTTATCCAATTTGTGCAAGGAGCAGTCATAACCGCACTGCCTGTCTATGACGGAATATTAACTACTGGTCCAAAATTAGATCTGCATGAAAAAGTAAAAATCAATGGCCAAATATATGCTATTGAGCCAGCACCTGATCACATTCCGGATGGGACTAAGTTGCTTACAGGAGCCCTCGATGACATAGATCTACAATCATCAGCCGCACAAGCTAGTAAGCCTTTGGATTGGCTAGCGCAGGTGCAAGGAGCTACAAAGCGAACCCTTCAACAATTAGCTCACCACGACGTGACGATTAAACAGTCTAACTCTAACAGACTGCAAGGATTTAAACGGCATAATAGTGCATAATCACGTTGTTGCTTAAACAATTAACGCGACCGAGTCCCCCCGATTTAAGCAGCCACTTTGACTTTTACAGATCTAGGCATACCAAGGGCTGTCATTTTATTAAGGATAACGCAAGCTATGCGTGATGCAGCTTTTTGTGAAGCTAATTTGCGGCTATAAAGCTTATCGCCAATTATTGTTTTGTAGCGGAACATTGTCACTTCTTCAAGTGCACGAAAATTATAATCAGAGTGTGACTGCCAGCAATAACTGCCATGCTCTTCAATGTAAGAAACATTGTGATTCCTAGAGCCAAAATCAGAATCTTTAGATTCAGCGTTGGTTGTTAACTCTTGCGCAATGATTGCATGAGAGTCTCTATCAATAGTTAAATGCAGTTTGCGCCACTGGCGTCGTTTTTTTAACCCATGCTTTTTCTCACTCCAAATGCCAGCACCGAATATTTTAAGCCCCGTGCTATCAACCACAATGTTAATGTTTTTACTTTCTTCAATGTTTGCAAGCTCAGGCATGGCAAGTTTGACTGCGCGTCTACAAACGCAGGTATAATCAAGCACATCAATATTAAGTTTCATTAATTGCATTATTGATTTTAAGCATCCTTCGGTTGCTCTATATGGCAAGTGAAATACAGCCTTAATACTAAGAGCGGCTTCAATTGCAACGTCAGAATATTTAAATTGAGCACCTTGTAATTTTTGTTTGCTCTTTTTTTTATACCATGCTTTAATAATTTCTGGTGAAAGCCAAAGTGTAATTGAGCCACGCTCGACTAGGGCTTGATTATATTGTGACCAGTTAGTGATTTTAAATTTAGTTTTTTCAAATGACCTGTACTTTATTTTTCGAAATATTGTTACAAAAATTCTAGATAGATCTTGCTGTATTGTATTTCATTACATCATTAGGTAACGATAAATCATATATAGATATAAGTTTCAGATATAAAAGTGGCTTTCTAAATTTCAGCTCATTTATAACCATTTTTTTCATTTTGATTCGCAAATGCAAGTCAGGATCATTTAATCCTTTCTCTATGTATTCAAACAATGTCTTGCTTCCAGGATTAAGATTATTAATTAATATATATTTAACAATGTCAGCTATTTGATCCCTAGTATCTGCCTTTGCCAAATACAGATCGTATTTATTATTAAGCTGTTCATATAAATGAGGTTTTTTACTTTGCAAAATGTTAACTATGGTACACTGAGTTAACAGCATAATTTCATAATTTAAATCATTCAAACCTTCTTCTAAATATGTAAGCAATAAATCATCATTAATATTTATATCACGCGACAAGATAAAATTAATTATATGTTGCCTATCTTCTCGCATACAAGGCATTCTAAAATTACCAATTAATTTCAAACAATCGACAATTTCATCATGACTTCTACGATATATATTTTTATCTAGCAATACGTAATTTAAAGTGAAAAAGTCATTTTTAGCCACTAATTTTTTTATTCCATTCATGGTATAAAAGCGTGGCTCATGAATTAGAGCCAGATGATAACCATACTTTGATAAATCAATATTGTGGTCTGGAATAAATTTCTGGAGGTTCTCAACTTGCCAAACATATTTAATGTTAAAAATATTAAATCGATTTTCTTCATGCGTGCCTAATGCACTCATTATTTGTTCTTTAGTAATATTGTGTATTCTGAAACCATTAGAGATCGCCTCATATCCCTCGCCTTCAGTTCTAACCAGCTCCCATACGTTATATGCTTCTTCATACTCGTCTTCGTTATTTTTAGAATTATACCCTTTGAGCAAAAACCAAAAATAAAACAATATCTCTTTTAAACATACTATTACAATTATTGCATTGAATATCGTTTGTTTTAAAAATTTTTGTTTCATTAAATATCACCGAAATTTTAGTCTTGGTTAATTATTAAGACAAAATTGATTACTATTTTGTACTGTATATAATAATTAAAATTGTTATTATTTTAACATAACCTGCCTAAACCAGCAGTAGATCAAACAAGTATATTATTTATTATTATTAAACCCCCTCGTTAGTTGACATTCAAACTTATTGGTATGGATTGTGGCGTTGTTGCATAAACATTGCACTTGCACGGACTATTTTAATGACTTAGAATGTCTTCCATACGCCTTGTTGCATTGGGCATGGCTTTGATGATAAATAAATGCAAGAATTCATGTTCTTGTAATTTTTTTTCGAATATAAAAAGATTGCTGGCATGTAAAATCATTATAAATACCGGGATTTAACGGAGCTTAATCTTAGAATTGCTTTGAGAACTGCTATTTTTGATTAATTCTTCAATTAATTCAAGAGTATATAGGTTTGTGCTAAACACCTCCTTTTCGATATAGCTTTGTTGCGTTTTGATATCAAGGAGTGAAAAATTTTGCCGAATAAACTGCTCGCTAATTTTTATATCTAACAACTTTGGATCAGCATCCAATACTTTATCAGTTATTTTTCTAAAGAATATATAATAAATATTGATCCTAACTCTATTTTCCATGCAACCATCTAGAAATTTTCCAACAAGCAAAAATTTTATTAAAGCCGACTGTTCAAAATTGCAAGCTTCTTTACTATGAGTCATATGTTTTGCCATGGATGATAAAGTGACAACAAAATTTCGCAGTTTATTAGTTGAAAGATAGTCTCTCAGCACTTCATATTTAGGATTATCTAATATTTGCTGCCTTTGCTCAACAGACATCTCTGCAAATAACCTAATCGTCATAAACATCACGCCATTAAAATCGCAGTCTTTTATGCCTAATTTTTTGTTTAACAAATATTCTTCTATAACTATTTTAAACATATTCACCATATTATCTGGGCTGATATTGTCGACTAGTGAATACAATATTGAAGACGCGTCTATTAGCCTAAATTTCTTTTGCAAACCAACATCATTAATTTTGCTGCGTTTGTTATTGGGATTAGATAGATCCGAGTCGAAATCTATTACTTTCAAAGCCTTGGAAAAACATAAATTAGCAAGATTTTGAATCTCAAAATTTGAATCGTTGCCAAATTTAAATTTTATACCAGATATTAATAAATCTAATAAATTCCTAGAAAAAACATTTTCTTTATTAAAAATGAAACTAAAATGCAAGCGATCTTTTTGGATCGGTTCTATCTCAAGCCTTATATTATCCTCATTTACAAATCCAATACCGCCAATATAGTCGGTAAAATAAGTGGAGCTGCTGCTCCGCAAGTCTCTAAAATCATCTTTGGAAACTTTATATTTTACAAGTAAACATTCGCATAAATCTTCAATCACTACAGCTTCCGAGCTCAGATTATTTTGCAAATGCTCTATAACTACAGAAATTAAAGATTCATGACAATTATTAGAAATTAAACTATATAGCAGAGAATATGGTTGTTGCTCATCTGCCTCTCTCACCCAGTTATTTAGGATTATAGAGTGTTTACGTAACTCATCATTTTCAACATTAAATCTAGAATTTTTCTGATCAGCATCTTGTATATGGCGCTGTATATTCATAAGTTGATCATTTTTTTCTATACTTGCAAATATTTTACCGCCATATCGCAGCATCATTTTTAGATAAAGCAACATATGATTATGCTTAACGCTAACATCAACCATCAAATAATGCATTACAGTTTTGGGGTTGAGCACCGAAAACAAACCAATATTATTTGGTTTATAATGAGAACCCATTAACACCATGAAGATAATTGAATTGTCAGCACGCATACAACTTACCAAATGCTGCGCCGCAACTGAAATCTGCTGATTACCATAGGCCGCACTTCTATAATTAGAAAATGTGCAAACATTGCGCTGCAAATAATCATTAAATATTTTGCTTTCTTCAATCATAAAGCGTATAAATTTTGATCTGCTCACTTTTATCGCAAGCACAAATTTTGTCCATCATGTCATCAAAGAACTTAAAGTCAAGTTCTGACTCTATTAGAACATAAGTTTCCTGGATAAAACCCAGATTTTTATATTCTAAAATGCTTTGAGTAAAGTTATCTTTTGCAGAAATTAGTTTAATATTATCAAGTATGTATTTTAAGGCTCGCGCATCATGCGTATTGCTAGTCTCGAATAAGGTATGCAGCATAGTTTCTTGTTGTAGTTTTTTTACACTTTCAAAATGCTTGCCAAGTAAATCTATATTTACCATACTATCCTTGATTAGCTTACGCTCTAAATCTTCAAACTGTTTGTTTAACTCAAAAACTTTAGGTGAAAGTTTGGTGGATATCTGCTCTTTTGGCTCTGAATTAACCTTGGTTTCTTGCTTAACAACTGGTAACGGCTTAACTATATTATTAGCTGGCGCATTTGATGGCTTTTTAAGATCATATGCAGGCGTGAGTAATAAGGACTTAGGTTCAGCAACTTCTTTTGGCTTCAAATAGTTGCCCAAAAAATGAACTAGCAATTGTACAGATCTATCAAAGCCATAAATATCGCTCGAGTATCGATTAATTAATTGTACAGTGTTGACAAATGTGGCTTGTAGATTAGATATTTCTACTGCTGTATTATTCTTAGCTTGCCTAGATAAATTACCAATTTCATACTCCATGACGACCTTTTGTTCTCTTAAGCTAGCTATTTTTTGCTCACGAAAATAAATCAAATCACGAACTAGGTTGGAAATATATGGCAATTTGGAGCTCTCAAGGGCTAGTGGGAATGCTACCACCTTACCCTCGCTATCAGCACACTTATAAAATTTTGCTAGAACATCTATAAACTTGCCTTGCTCACTAAAAAACCAACGCTGAGCTAATTCACTATTGTCCGCATAACGGGTCCAAATAGTATAATGGCAGTATGAGAAATATTTTTCTTGGGCATTGCTTTTGAGATAGCGCTCATTAATTGTTATATGGGCATCTTGCTGTGCTCCTGGTGACTCCAATTGCAATAGAACCATAGCGCTAGCTGAATTTACAGGGGATTTTACAGTCACATCAGTACACCAGGGGAATATAGTTGCTATATTGCCGGTTTTGTTCTGGTCTGTAAGTAACTGAAAAAGGCCGTTATTTTTTAATTTTGTCTCTCGTTCTATCGAGTTTTTATTTTTATTCATGCCCGCACCTGTTTTTATTTTGAATGTTATTATACTTACATTAAGTTGAACATTCAAGCCTCTAAACAGGTGCTCCTATGTGCTCTGTTGGCTAGCTAACATTATCGCTAACACTAAAAAGCTTTGTGCCCCGCTAATTGCTTACTCTAAACCAATCTGTTAACTCTACTATAATGTTTTTAAAGTAAAAAATATGGTGGGTCAACAAGAATATCATCAATTGACAGCTTTAGAGATTAGTGTAAATAATTATTGTATAATGCCCCAGAGTAAGGTAACACCACAGCAGAAAGCCACTTGAATAACAAAGTTAGATTGCCTAAAAAATCATTAGACGCAATTATCCTGGCGTTTCGTAACACATTTGCTGATACCGATCATCTGTGGATTTTTGGCTCGCGCATAGATTTAACAGCGCGTGGTGGCGATATAGATTTATACATAGAAACAAGCAACGCCGATATAGATGATGTCATAGTTAGAAAGTCAAAAATGATTACCAGTATTTGGCGAGCTATTGGAGAACAAAAAGTAGATGTTGTTTTGAATATATTAAGTTTACAACATAATTTGCCTATATATAGGCTAGCTAAAGATCAAGGAGTGCAACTAGCATGAACAACAATTTTTCAGGTTATGTAGGAATTGTAGATATTCATATAAAGCGCCTAGAGTTTGCTTTGTCACATTTAAAAAATATTATGCCGGTAGATGAGTCTGGCATCAAGAATATGTCTGATGAAGCATTTATGTATTTTGAAGTATTGACTAATCGATTTAGTAAGTTGCAAGATTATTTAGGTGGAAAAATATTTGATCTTTGTTTACAAATAAATAAAGAAAATTATACTAACATGTCTATGATTGACAAGCTTAATAAGCTTGAAAAAATTGGGGTTATAGAAAGTGTTGAATTTTGGGATGAGCTACGTGAATTGCGCAATCATTTAACCCATGAATATCCAAATCATCCAGAAATAACAGCTAAGTATTTAAATTATACATACAATTTATCGCCACAGCTAATATCTCTGGCCAAATACACTATTAGTCTACTTGGTGAACCAAAAACATAGCAGTACACAACTGATCCTGTACTAGAAATCCGGACACTATTTTACGCAACAGATCCCACTTTCTCAAACTCTGCTGGGATCATATAGTTAATTGCAGAGTGTCTACGCTTGCGATTGTAATAGCATTCAATGTATTCGACAATAGAAGTCTTAGCAATTTCTCTAGTTTCGTACCTTTCATCATGCACTAATTCAACCTTAAGTGTATAGAAGAAAGATTCCATGGCAGCGTTGTCGTAACAACAACCAACAGAACTCATGCTGCATATTAAGCCATTAGCAGCTAGCAACTGCTGATAGGCGTTTGAACAATACTGTACGCCGCGATCTGAGTGCACGATTACGCCTTCAGGGAACCTGCGCCTAAATAGTGATCCTGCCCGGGGTCAAATACCTGCGCCAAATATTTTAAGACCCGTGCATGAAAGCACTTAATCTCTAGGTTTAAATATAGGAATTGATCTGGGGTCAGATGACGCCGAGCTAAAATAATTTACATTGTTCTGCATATTTCCAGAAAATATCACCGATAATCTTTTATCTTTTATACCTGCAGAAGTATTGACCAACAACTTATTTTTAAGCGCAATTAGCTGTGCCATTTTGTTTGGATGCTGATCAACAATCTGCGTTAACACAGCTATCTTTGAGACTGTGTTTTCTTTTATCCATTGGTCGTTGAGAATTAAATACTGTGAATCACCATTGTAAAATGCTATCTGTTGCATGCATGAATCATAATCTTTAGGGTCAAAAGATTGTTCTGGATTGGAGTCAAAATGAGTATGGCCTTGGATTGAGCAAATCATTACGTGAGCATTTAAATCTTTGCCTTTTTTCAAACAAAAGCTAACTACTTCAGCACTATCTTCTGGTGTAAGAAGTATATATCGAGTTCCAATTGTCGTCTCAGTATATATCATGACATCATAACATTCACGTTTCAATTTCAAAAAACTACGATCATTCGAACAAACCTGTATAAAATTTTGAGATAGGAATATGTTACTAGAAAATTCGAAGTCAATTTTAATCTTAGCGAGTTCAAACGCCCTTTCTAAATCGCATATGATATAACATGATGGCGATTCTTCATATATAAATTCATCCGGTTTAAATATCATCCTTTGTAACATCGACGAGTTCCTTATATCGTTTTGCTGCATCATCTGCTTCTGGACCTTCTTTTCCTGCTCCTTCTGTTGCTCTTGTTCTTGTTCTTGCTCTTGCTCTTGAACTTGTTCTTGCCCAAATTGCAATTCATATCGTTTTTCAGCAACAATAATTTTTTGACAAGTTGAAACAGAATCGATAACAACTTCACTTAAACTTTTTGACATTCTGTCTGAATCAGCAGCAAAATCAATGCCCAAAGATTTTAATGCATCAGACCAGACTCTAAATTGATGTTCCATAAAGTTTTTAAGTTCTATAGCAGCGGTTGATTCTTGCGCTTGAGACCCATATTCAGAAAACAAGGTGTTAGTATTTTCGGTAAAGAAGACACTGGAGAATTCTTGCATGTATTTTTCTTTATCAATCATATCTGCGAGTATTAATCTTCTCCTAAAATCAGCTGCTACAATAGCAACCATCTTTTGCTTAGCTGCAGTATAATGATCATCCGCAAGCCTAGCGATTTGATTGTTTAATGCAAAGTTAATAATATCTTCAATTGAATTTATTTTATCATCAACTTGCTCTGACAAAATAAAAATAAGCTGTTGATTTTCGCTCAAGTTGCGCATTCTCATAGCTGCCTGCATCATATCTCTTAACAACGATATTTCACTCATGGTTATAAATGCTACAGCGTTATAAGCTTGTTGAATGTCAACCCCTGTAGAATGTCGTTGGTCATAATATGTAAAACAATTTACTGCATTTACATGCAGAGCTTCAAATATAGATTGCGGATCTGTAGCACCGATTACTTTAGTCTCATATGGGGCGTCAATTTGTAAAGCAGTTAACTGGTCGTGGTCATTAAAGTATAAAATATATTTTATACTAGATTTTTGTTTATTAAAAATATCCTTCAGGTTATTAGCAACCTCAACATTAGAAAAACTTTTACAAATAGCGCCTTGATCTATTAGAGCATTAACATTTTTTTCAATAATCGTACTGATTAAAGAAAATATATCATCATTGGTAAGTCGTTTTATACTACGCGTATTTCGTTTTATGTTATCAACAGTTCTGCCATCAGCCCCAATACTTAAACTACTATTATAAGACAGAAATGGCATTAAAGTTCTATAATTATAAGGCGTGCCAGTGAAACACTGCACACTTTTAAACATACGTATTAAATCTTGTGAGTTGCACCTGACCTGTATTGGTGTAACAGTAATCCCTGGTAGAATATGATTAATTAGAGCATATTTTTTAATTTGTGTAGAGCTTTTACAGTTTTGATACAAGTAGTCAGTAACCGAAAGCTGATCATTGAAACTGAAATTTAAATTAATGCTCTTTGAATCAAACAACAAATTAAACTCGTCTTGAATTTGTTTGGCAACATCATGGGAACCACAATCTACAGATAATTTATAACGCTCGCTGAATGAATTAAAAATTATTGCAAAGATTTCTTTGCTTAATGGACGACCAATATGGGATTGAATTGTATAATTGACCTGTTCTAAGATTGAGGCAAATTCAGAATTAGTAGTTGGAGTATTAGCTCCAACATAAGGAACTGCAATATTTGATTTAATCTGATTACCTACAACTGAGCGCAGACCATAATTTTCGTCCCTATGTTTACTCAAAGTTTGCACCAAGAGTCCACTTAAATTTTCTTTAAATACAGCTACTTGCTCACGTGCCTCATCAGAACATTGATTTACAAACTCCGGTAGCATGGCAGTCTTTTGGGTTAAATAAAGTTTAACAGCATCCATGTCATTTTTAGTCATGTCGCAATTAAAAATAGATGTGAAAAATTCTGCTTTCAAAAGTCTAATCACTAATTTCTCAATAAATTCATCTTGTTCTTTTACTGTACACATTGATTTCCGGCCATCAACATAATCAGAAATACCCATATCTTCAAGCAACGAAAATAAATCAACCATATTGCTAATAAGGGTTGGGTATTTGAGCATTATGCTGACTTTGTCACCCAATGCATAATTAAGCTCTTTATTCGTTTGCAAATTCAAATCTGCTTCGTCTATTATAACATCACCCCTTTCTTGTAACAGAGCGACAGTTTTCTCTAAATATTTATACTCTTGTGACTTAATATCTTTAAATGAAAATTTAACAATTTCCAAATATTTTAATACAAGCGATTGCAGACTTTCTGGCGTAGTTAATAGATAGCCGCCTTGTCTAATTATCGCTAACAACTTTACGTACAATTTCTCAAAATACCCATCACTTACGTCGACATTTCTGTCAAAAGAAAGCTCATAAAGTTTTTGGCCGAAAAGTTGATTCGAACATATCGTTAAATCTGCAAAATTTGTTTGATATAGGCCTTTAGACACCACCACTATTGGAAGAGCATAACCATTTGCTTTTTGTTGAGCCAAGATTGGCAAAAGAATTTTCGATTTGCCGCCCCCCATAATAATCTGACAAAGCATGTTTACATGGCTATCATTTTCTTTATGCGTGAGGGCTTGCAGATATTTAACTTGATCATGACGAATTAATTTGTTATCTAAAAATTCGAATAATAACATCGGCCAGTTTTCTGTCATTTTATATTCACGCTTAGCGACAAGCAAGCTGCATAATATTTTTTTAAGAGATTCCTTTTCCTCATCAATCTGCGTCGCTTCTAATTTATTTACCACATTTAATACTCGCTCTAAATGCTGTATACATGTAGCTTTTTCTAAATATTTAAACACATTTGTTTGCAAAGTGTTAATTTGATCTTCGTTTAAAAATGTCTTACTATAAAAAGCAGAGGCGTCTCGGCGTAAAAATAGCGATAATATTTCTTTGAAACTTAATACTTGTTTTTCCCTTGCAGCCAACTTTAATATAGCCTCACTACTTTCGTCTTCTGGGACAGTATTTGCTAAATCTACAATCTGATTTTTTAATATGCTTAATTCACTCTTGTCTTTTTCTAAACTAGCAAATGGTTTAGAGTTGATAATATTATGAATCTCATTTACTTTTAGCTGAGCTAATAAACTATTTTGCTTTTCGCGATAATCAGCATTTTGTTTTGCACCAACCTTAAGATCAATTTCAAACTCACTCTTTATTATTTCTTCGCAACTAAAAGAAACATCTTGTTGTTTATGTTTTTCGCCTTCAATCTCGCTTGTCTGTGTTACCTGTAAACCAATATACTCACATATTGTATTCATATCGTGAGCTATAGAATCTAGCTCTGTGTCAGGCAACGCGTCTAAACTTATTTTAGTGAGTTCGGGCTCATTTGGAAAATTAAACATAGTTTTAAAGTCAAAAATTGACTCATTTTGCATAGTTATATTATGTTTATGATCAGATTCATTTTCAAACCATTCTATAAAATTTTCGAATGAATCTTCCATATCAGATATATCGTCAGACTTAACATTGACAATACTATTTCTTATATTATCAGGCATACTATCTTTATAATTTTCCAACATCAGTAAAAAGGTAAATATTTTTATAAACCGTTGTGCTAGGCCAGTTTGAATAATTTCGCGCTCAATGTATATATTACCAATTGGATTCATAAGCTGTTTAATAAGCTTCATTATGAATAATTTAATAGTGCCACTATTGCTCGATTTGTCTTTAGAGATTAGCTGTCTAACCATTTCATTAAAGTTATACATAAAGTTTTCTAAATCTTGACTGGTTCCATCAATATGTAAACTTACAGCTAGATTTTCCTGATTCGTTACTGAGTCTTTTTTGCTTGGTTTGTTATTTATACGACAATAACTTTTCCAATCACTAGCAAAGCAACAAACATCAGTTGTGTTAATAGATGGCAATTCAACTTTTTGTTCGAGATCAATATTATTTGCAACGTCCTCCTCATGCTGCATGTAAATTTCATCCCCAACGAGCTCTGACCTTAATTGCTCCAAGCGTTTTTCGCTATTCGCAAATGGGAATGCTTGCAAAACAACAATCTCTTCTAATTTATCCAAACGCATACTGTACGGAATATTATTATAAATGTTGTAATATCGACGCATATTTACATTGCAATTATCTGCCAGATTTAATTTTTCTTCGTCAGTAAAACCAGACATTACAGCTGTATTATTGGACAATATATACATTGCAAATGCTTTAAGCGCTACATTCTCATAAGTAACTCTTTCTTGATATACTCTTTTTTCAGCTTTTGTAATTGCAATATTAGCCGGTTGTTTATCGATTATTTTGCATAACCATTTCACTTCCATTGCAGCGCCAGTATATTTGTCTAAACTTTTTCTCAACAAATCTAAAGCTTCTAAAAACTTATCAGTACTTAAGTAAATATAAGTGAGATGTAAAATTTCTTCACAAGTACGCGGCTCTAAAAATTCATCATCACGACTAATTTCAAATTTTGTAAAATGTTCTGAGCCATTATAATTAAAGTTGTTGAGGTTAGATTTTCTACGTTTCATTTGATCTACAAGATCTTTTTGACGATCAACACGTTGACTGAACTCTTTATTTAACTCGATTATTTGTCTTCTAACCTTAACTTCATTGCAAATATCTAATTTTATTTCTCCATTGTCGAAGTTATGTATTATATCTTGTTGTGGTGTTATTGCAATTTTATTCAAGCCTGAGTCGCTAGACACAGGCTTCAACACTAAATAATTTTGAAAGCCGAGCATTAGAGTATTATTTGGCTCAAGATCAAGCTCATATCTTGCATCATTCTGCAAAATTAATCTTGAAGTATCGCCTTCCATTATGAACGTCAAATCATACCTTGGTAATTTTATTGTATAATTTTTAGCGCCTTGTGCCTGACCCCATATTTCGATATATTCTTCACTTTCAAAGTCTCGCAAGGCATCAAGCAACAATGATTTTTTTTCTAATCTAGTGTCAAACAATGTTTGATCAAGTGAATTTATAACGCCGCATTTACTAGAAATAGAATATAACACTGCTTTACTGTTTCTATCTGTTATGATGTATCCATCATCATTCATCCATACATCATGCCGCGCATCGATCAAGGTGGATGGTATTAATCCAAACAAAATATGTTGGTTTCTGTGTAATCCAAACACATATTTATACTGAACCTCGTCAAAATAGCGCATCAAACTCACAGAAGAGCTGACACACAACTTATATTTTATATCATTGCATGCAAAGGTGAAAATGTTTTGCCTTGCATTTAGACATCCAATAAATTTTTCATTTTTGAAATAATCTTTGTAGACTAATTCATTTAAAAATTTTGACGGGGTCTCGCATACAGTTTCACCATCACAAAAAACTTGCCCAGTAATTATGTTAACTTGAAATTCACCTTTACTTTGGTCATCATGAAATGAATATAGTGGATATTTGGCTGCGGTGATATTTATTTTTAAATTATTTTTTTGATTCAACACACTAAAAACCTTTGATAACATGTCATTATTTAATTTACTTATTTTTGTAACATTGGCTATCAAAAGTTCTTCAATCATTGTTTTTTCTAGCCATGTAGTAACTGCTACATCAGAAATCATATACGTCTTTGTATTAAGCAATAATTGACATTTCATCACCTCAACAATATCAGAATCATTCATCTCCACACATTGCTCAAGCTTGTTTTTATAATATAAAACTTGCAAAATACGAAAAGATAAATTATTAGGCTCTGAATCAACTAAATTTATAATATCTTCATTACTTTTTCGTAATAACTTTAACGCAATGTCAGCGTTATCATCCAGCTTAGATAAGCTAGATAAATAACCCTCTAAGTGCAATAAAATTTTGAAAATAAAGGTGTAACTTGACTGATCATTTCTTTCAGAATTAACCTTTAACTTTTCGATTAACAGCTGAGTTAGATCGAGCAAGCCAAGTGATGACTGCATGACTTGACGTTCGATATTACCATTTGCAAACATTCTCAAAATAATTGCATCTTGTACGCCATAAAATTTTAATTTTTCTGGATATCTCTTTATAAACTCATAAATGACCGACATAATAGAACAATCTGCACACCAAAAAAAACACATGTCTTGCAAAAAATTTATATCAGAAGAAGACCGCCCATATTTAATTAATTTAAAATACTCTGCATGTTTTATATCTAGAAGTTTTATTTCTATTTTTTTAGTGTCAAACGTTGCTGGAAGTAACTCTATTTTACCTGGGGCCATAAAGATTTCACTAAATAACTTGTTTTGTATTTCATCATCAACCCCAAAGGCAGAACGAATTTTTGAATCCATCTCAGATTGTATTACATTAAAGCTTGGTAGATAAGCTCTATATACATAATCAGTTTTGTCATTCTGTTTTGTTTGCAAATACAAACCTTTAAGTTGATTGATTTCTTGGACATTGGATCTTTTTATAGCCTTTTGCGAAGTTACAATTACTGTTTCAGCATTAAATGTGCTCAATACAACTTGACAATGATCTAGTGATAAAAGCAATTTTTTCGCGAGATTTTTGCTTTCAGTATCATCTAATTTCTCTGTTAGTTGATTCAACGTTAAGCTATTTGCTATGTCTTTAAATTTAGGATATTGTTTCGAATCTGGACTGTAATTGTTTGATAGCTCTTCAGCTCTCACAACTATTTCGTCTATGCGCTGTGTCAACGATGAATTAAAAGCTATCACGGGCTCTTGCTTCAAATTTAATATTTCATTAAATAATTGATAAATAAAAGGTTTTATATCAGGTGGCAAACTGCCATGTATTTTTTCTAAAATTTGGTTCGATGCCTGCAACAATAACAAGTTTAATGTTGCTGATGTCACCTTGCTTTCAAAGCGTAAATTACCAGCTTCTTGTTTACCACATAAATCAGCGTGTATCATCGATAGATCCGCAACCAAAGTGCTTAATTCTGAAATATTAGCAATCTCTACTTCGCGCACCAATACAATTTTTCCTACAAAAGATTCTAATACAAGAAGCATCTGCAAAACATCAAAATCTTGATTCAGTGCAAACGTATGTATGTTACGCAAAGATTGGATCAGATCATCATTGTTTAATAATGGTGGCTCCATATTTGGCATATCAGATAAGGTTTTTCGATCGCTTGTATCGTCAATTATATATATAGATTCTGCCTTCACAATCATTGGTTGCAAATCATTAGTAAATGCCAAAAGTATGTTTTGCTTCACCTTGACTGGTTGCGTCTTCAACATCGCTCTAACTTGTTCAATTGTCTTAAGCGCTAGTTTTTTTTTGTTGATTGGAATTGGTTTAATGCCTTTTTCTTCAATTTTTTGTATCAATCGAGCGAAATTCTCACAAGCGAAACTAAGTTGTTGATTCACAAACTCAACATCTAACCTTTCTTTGTTTTCAATTAGTCCATTAAAATATTGAATTAATGAGTACAGTTTTATTTCGAATTTAACTAGCAAATACTTAATATCATCATTATCTCCAAGCGCATTCTTAACAAACGCCATAAGGCTCTTCCATGAACATGTACCACCACGCTGTCCTAGAGAATAGGATATACCTAGAGCTTTGGGATTAACCTCCTGTGCATCTAAATTATTCATAACGCAACTTAGCTGCAAATAAAACATTTGTGCTGGATCTGCATTGAGATAAGGTTCTCTTACAATTTTTTGCTTATCATCTAGTATGGACTTGGTTAGCTCTTGAATTAAAATTTGTAAGCTATCATGGGTGCTTTCTAGTATTATATGTGGAATTTTATAAATTTTAGCAGAGGCTGATCGCACCCCTTTCCAGTCAGTTGTATGGGCATGATATTTAACCCCTGCTCCATTATTATGTATAATTACTAATAAATTATTTTCATTATCGTACTTTAATTCCGCTATGATTGAGTGACCTGAATACTCATCAGTCCCTGACCAACCACTAGCAAAAACAACATGCCGATTCGTTTTTAACTTTGACAAAATGGATTCACATGCCTTTCCCACGGTTAAGCCTTCTTCACAGCTAGCTTTTATTGATTCAAAATGTGTTTTTAAACTATTTAATGCCTCTGTACTTACAGAGTCTTTTTCTTTTTCACTTACTAAATAGTTCGTAACATCTATTAGGAAAGTAGAGAAATCAGACGTATCACCACCTTCTAACCCAGATCCAGATATTACATAATCGTTATGTATATGAGCAAATATTTTATCTTCTGTTTTGATTGTTTTTTTAATTATAGGCATAGCGTTATTTCCCTAATTGTATATTTCATCAACAACCATAGATGTGATTGCCGCGATTGGAGGGGGCAGTAATTTTTTGCACCGATGGCTGCAAAACGAGACCATCCTAAACCAGGTGACGAAAAAGCTTGAATATACAAGCAAATTTACCATAAGTACCGTTGCATGTCTGCCTATAATTACAACAACCGTCATGTTAGTATAGCAAATTTCATGGTTAAAAAACAACAAATGAGAGGCTCTGTAGGAGCATACCATCTATTGATCCGTATTTTTTAGGTTCTAATGAAATGGACTCGCCTTGTAATTTCTGCTTGCTGTTTTTTGGATGCCATGCTTTAATAATTCTGATGATAGCCAAAGTGTAATTGACTAAAATAATGCGTGCAACTGCAATATTCATGCAGCAACGCGAGATAGTGGCAATTTGAGTTAATATGAAAATTTTTCTGCATTTTAGCGAAATTACCCGGGATCACTACTTATTTCTCGATGAGTTTCATTTATATTTCACCAGCAAAGATGTTGAGATATGGATTGAAAATAATAGCAATAGTGGAAATCAGGCGACGCCTAATATTTATGAGTCAACCAATGGTTTTTTGCTAAATGGTCTGTGGGCGTGGAATGGGGGCAACCATCTCAGCCATTTTGTACACAAAATTATCTTTGACAATTCTAAATCTGCAGGAATAAGTGTTGAGGCTGTTGAGTTTATTTTAACTCGTTTTATAGACTTGAAAGAAATTGCTTTAGCTGATTGTAAAAATCTAGAAAATTTGAAGTTATCAGACACCTCATTTGATAGTTTGGAAAAAATTAATTTAGAAGAATCAAACATATATGCACATACGGTAGCTCAACTTTTTAGTCAAGCTAAAAAATTAAAAAAATTGATTAAAAATATTGTATGGCCATATATGGCTTAGATTTGTCAGACGTATCGTTTGATTATTTGGAGGAAATTAATTTAAGGAGTTCAAACATATCTGCAACTGCGGTAGCGCAAATTTTTAGCAAAGCTAAAAATTTAAAAATAATTAATTTATTCGCGTGTAAAACTCTAGATAACTTAGATTTATCCGGTATACTTCTTCATAGTTTGCAGGAGTTTAATTTAAGTGATTCATACGCATCCGGTGCTGTGGTAGCGCAATTTTTTAGTCAAGCTAAAAATTTAAAAAAAATTAGTTTAGTCAGATGTGAAAATCTATGCGGTTTAAGTTTACTAGACATATCGTTTGATTATTTAGAAGAAATTAATTTATGGAATTCAAACATATTTGCAGCTACGGTAGCGCAAATTGTTAGCAAAGCTAAAAGCTTAAAAAAAATTAATTCAGACATAGAGCTAAGCAGCTTAAATTTATCGGGCATATCTTTTAGTTGTTTGGCGAAAAATAATTTAGAGAATTCAAACATATCTGTAGTTGCGGCGGGGGCACAAATTTTTGGCCAAGATGAAAACCTGAAAAAAAATATGCTCTTGCCGGACAGTGAAATGCAAGCTGTAACACAAAATGCTGCTAGCAAAAATATTGATGTATCGCAAGATGCTGAAAGGAATTTTTTACCGTTGTTTACTGAGTTGTCTGCTATGACCGCAGTAGAGACAAAAGAAACAACAAAATTTCGCGCTTTTAGATGATCTTGCCTGGACCATTTTAGACGTGGTTCAAATCAGGATTCTCTTCGCACGTGCGCATCAATGCAGATGCTTATCCCATATGGTTATTTTATTCCGTCCATTAACTTTTGAGCTGTATACAGCTTTTTCTGCGTAAGCCATCAACTCATCAACGTCGCCAGCAGCCGGAAAATTAGCTATGCCAGCACTAAAAGGACGGTTCTAAAATTATCGATGTCAATTATCGCACAAGACAACATACGCTTATAACGTTTACATATTTTTAACTGAATATCTAGATATTCTACAATTTTTTTATGTACATATAATCCGGTTAAACTGTCTTTAGTTATACTGGCATTCATATAACGTGTATACTGCAGCATATTTAACGCTGTAGATAATAGCTGTTTTTCTTCTACTGGTTTGATCAGGCAATCATTTGGTATTTCTATAACAGCGTTATTCACGATAGCGATAATTGGCAAGGTTAAAAATGACTGATGTTGGCGGATTAATTTTACGAGTTCTACGCCATTATAAATTGGCAAATATAAGTCCATAATCACTAATTCTGGATTAACTTGCAATATTCTATTTAGTAACATAGACGGATTAGTTTCAACATACGCACGTATGCCAACGCCTTCTAGCAATAAAGCATGATAATTAGCTAGCTCTAAATCATCTTCTAAAACCAAAACTCGATATGGTTCAACAATATTGGCATTAGTTAAGACATGAATTCTTTCTATTAATAAATTGATATCAATTGGTTTAGTAAAATATGCACAGCTGGAGAATTTCACTGCTGACATGCGGCTATCAAAATCATCATGCGAGGATAAAACTATTATAGGGCAAGTTAATTTCAATTCATTGACAATGGTATAAATAACAGTATGAGAACCAAGCAATTGTTCGGCAAAATCAATTAATATAGCTAATGGATCTGTATTTATTTGATTTTTGGTAATTGAAGCCGCCTCATTGACTACTCTAGCGTTACATCCAAAATACTGTAATTGCTTTGATAAACCAAGTGAGAAATCTTTATCTGAATCTAAGATATAAATTATGTTTGACTGATCAATGAGTTTTATGGGGTTTTCAGTGTCAATATTACTTATAGTTTCTTGCTCTTTAATTAATTCCAAAAGTTTAATAATATTATTTTTTTGCTCTTGGTTTGGCTTTACATTTTTGACATTGCTAATTAATTCGTCTAAAGTATTTTCTAATTGCTTGGCATTAATACATAATTTTGGCAACTGAAATGCCCCGGCTGACGACGCCAAGTTATGCACTAAGTTTTTCATAACCAAAAGTATTTCTAAGCGCCATTGAATATTATTCAGCTTATCCCAAGCAGATACAATATCAGCGATACGCAATGGAAGCCCCACAATATATTTATTACGAGCTTCTTTAAGTTTTTGAGTAAAATCTGCAGGAACCGTATCCATCTTCCCTCCTTATATATTATAATTATATGGTATCTTACTAAATAAGGCGAGTCATAATATATGGATGAAGATAGGTCCAAACAAATGCCGTCAGCACTAAGTTTATTTGTATATTTTATTACATTAAGCGTTGTGCTATCCGCAATTACCAGTTTGGCCATTTTTTACAGGCCTAGCAATTTAGTAGGCAGTATGCAAATTTTATTTTTATTCTTACTAGCATGCTGTTTATTTGTGTTTGTACTTGGAATGAAAATTCTACTCATCCCGTATAATAAATTATCTGCATCTGAAAGAAAACTCTCTGAAAACCAAGATAAACTTTCAGCCGTATTAAATACGATTGTTGATGCCATTATAACTACCGACGAAAAAGGCTATATTCAAGATGTAAATCCAGCTGCAGAAAACATGTTTGGCTATACTGAAAAAGAACTTATTGGTAAAAGGGTTACAATATTAACGCCAGATGATGCGACAGTTTTAAATAAAAACATTAATAGCAAAATTCAAGAATTAACTGGTATTAAAAAGAATGGCGACAGATTCCCTTTAGAACTTGGACTTAATAGCATGGTTTATGAAGACCATGTATTATTTGTGGGTATAATACGCGATATTTCAGAACGTAAAATGGCCGATGATGCTTTCGCAAATTACACTCATGATATGGAAAAAATGAACTCCGCATTAAGTGTAGCACGACAAGAGGCTGAATCAGCCAATAAAATGAAGTCGGAATTTATTGCTTCTATGAGTCATGAAATTCGCACGCCAATGAATGGTATTATTGGTATGACAGAGTTATTAATTGATTCTAATCTAAATGAATCACAAGCTAGATATGTAAAATTGATTATGCAATGTACCACTTCTTTGCTTTCGATCATAAATGATGTATTAGACTTTTCTAAAATTGAAGCTGGCAAATTAAAGTTAGAATCTATTACTTTTAATTTACGTAATTTGTGTGAAGAATTAGTCGAAATGCTTTCAATTCAATGTTACGAAAAAGATATAAAAATATATCTAGACTACCCCAGCTCTGTGTTAAATACTTTTATAGGCGATCCAACGAGAATTAGACAAATTATTTTAAATCTACTTACGAATGCAATTAAATTTACAGAGCATGGCTTTGTATTATTGAAAGTAGAAGAGCTTGATATGCAGGCAGAAAATAGCACGCAAGTATATCTCAAGTTTTCTATTAGCGACACTGGCATCGGTATGGATGAAAAAGCTAAAAATCAAATATTTGAAAAGTTTGTTCAGGCAGACTCAAGTATTACTCGTAAATTTGGCGGCACCGGTTTAGGATTGGCAATTTGTAAAGAACTAGCAGAAAAAATGGGTGGTGGCATAGGCTTAAACAGCCAAAAAGATTCTGGCTCGACTTTTTGGTTTACTATTCAAGTAAAACGTACTGTGGCAAAAGATTATCAAGAAGATTTAACTATCATCAGTGGCAAAAAAGCCCTAATAATCGAACCATCAAATATCGATAAAAGAATTATTATCGATATTCTACAACATTTTGGTATATTAGCGTATGCAAGCCACAGCGTACAAGAACTTATAGATTTAACTAATAAATATGATTTTGTCTTCATCGATCATACAGAAAGCAAAATTATTAGCCGATTCCCAAAAAACTATGCAACCATATTTATTTTAATTCACCCTTTCCCTATGAACATTGATCAAAAATTATTTAAAGATCTTGGCTATCAAGGTTTTGTTTATAGCCCCTTTCGCCAAGGACAAATATTACAAGAATTACTCAATCCATTTAAAAAACAATTACCTAATATTAAGACTAGTGCCGCATCGAATAGCGAATCTAGATTAACTTTATTAAAAAATAAAAAAGTTTTGCTGGTTGAAGATAACAAAGTCAACATTGAAATTTGCGCGGCTTTACTCGAAAAGCTTGGCATTTATGTAACAATTGCGGCCAATGGTATTGAGGCTATAGATCTGTTTGAAGCCGGAAATTTTGATTTAATACTTATGGATGTACAGATGCCGGGAATGAGCGGTTATGACTCGACCAGTAAAATCCGCGAGCTAGAAACGGCTCTTAAGGTTCCTAGAGTGCCAATTATTGCATTAACAGCAAATGCACTAACTGAAGCTAGGCAAAAATGCCTCGATTCTGGTATGGATGGTTACTTAATTAAGCCATTTAAAAAAGACGATTTATATACCATCATTAGTAAATGGCTGTTGCCAAATCTCAATTAGTAATCTGCATTTTGTGGTGTACGCGGAAATGGTATGACGTCTCGGACGTTATTTAACCCACAAATGTAACTTAATAATCTTTCCAAGCCCAAACCAAAACCACTATGTGGCATGGTGCCGTATTTGCGCAAGTCCAAATACCAAGAATACACCTCAGGATCTATTTTGAGCTCTTGCATACGTGCTTTAAGTTGATCAAAGCGCTCTTCACGTTGACTGCCACCAATTATTTCACCAATACCCGGCACTAATATATCCATAGCAGCGACAGTTTTATTATCTTCGTTGACCCGCATATAAAAGCTCTTAATTTCTTTTGGATAATCCGTAAGAATAACTGGTTTATTACATAGTTGTTCAGTTAAGTATCGTTCATGCTCAGACTGTAAATCTAGCCCCCATTTGACTGGATAGACAAATTTATGCTTAGCGTTTTCTAAATGTTTAATTGCATCAGTATAAGTCATGCGTTCAAAATCAGAATTTATCACTAAATTTAATCGTTCAATGCAGTTCTTGTCGACAAAACTATTAAAAAACTGCATATCTTCAGCAGCTTGTTCTAATACTTGTGTAAATACTGTCTTTAGCATTTTTTCACAAAATATAGCTATATCATCTAAATCAGCATAAGCAATTTCCGGCTCAATCATCCAAAATTCTGCCAAGTGTCTACTGGTATTTGAATTTTCAGCTCTAAATGTTGGACCGAAAGTATATACTTTTGACAGAGCCATACAATACGCTTCAACATTTAATTGACCAGATACTGTCAAGAAAGTCTCTTTGCCAAAAAAATCTTCTTGATAATTCGAGTGCGGTTTTAATTGATCTAATGTACTTACGCGAAATAATTCCCCGGCCCCTTCGCAATCATTGCTGGTGATAATTGGCGTGTGAATCCAAGAAAATCCCTGCTGATGCATATAATTATGTATAATATTCGAGGTAACACTACGTAGACGAGCCATAGCGGATATAGTATTTGTCCTTGGACGCAAATGTAACACCTCACGTAAAAATTCTAGACTGTGTCGTTTTGGCTGAATCGGATAACTTAACGGATCCTCAACCATGCCAATAATTTTTATGGAGTCAGCTTGTAGTTCTATGGCTTGATCTTTACCTTGCGAGGCTACAATCTCACCAGTTACTAAAATAGAGCAACCTGAAGTTAAACTTAATATTTCATCGTTATAGTTTGGCAAACTATTTTGCGCTACCACTTGCAGGCTACGCATACAGCTACCGTCATTAAGCTGGATAAAAGATAGCCCAGCTTTAGAATCACGCCTAGTTTTAACCCAACCAGCTACCGCTACTTTGCCAGTTAATTTACTATCTAACACTGACTGAATCGGTTTAATTAAGTTATTTAACATTTATCATCCTGTTTATTTTGCATGAATTTATATTGATTTGCATAGCATACAACGTATGCAGCATAAAAAAAATGGTCGTAGCTGGATTATTATGATACAATTCTCAGTTCATTGACTAATAAAAACGGGATTGCTATGCATAACCCTAATAAAAATAATAACCATAAAATAAAATTTTTTTTTTCATCGAGCCTTATAGGCATTGTAATTGCCGTTTGGTGCTCGCAAGCCATTGGCCATCAAGTGATTTCCAGAAGCGATATTATAGCTAGCAAGCAGATCAACGCACCGACTTTAAATAAAAAAGTTTTAAGTTTAGCTTTAACTGCTTACACTAATGCCAAGAAAGCTGGTTATAGCAAAAGTAATTATCTAACTATAATCGATTATTCCATGCCATCAACCGCGCCAAGATTATGGGTTATTGATTTACAAAGCCAAGCAGTGATTTATCATACGCATGTTGCACACGGCATAGGCAGCGGTGAAAATTATGCACATAAATTTTCGAATCGACCGGGCAGCGGCATGTCATCTTTAGGCTTATACTTAACAGGAGAAATGTACCAAGGACATTATGGGCATTCACTTAAATTGCATGGTCTAGACGGAAAATTTAATTCTAATGCCCTGGCACGCAAAATTGTTATGCACAAAGCGCATTATGTCGATCAATCGATAATCAATAAAATTGGTCGTTTAGGACGCAGCTTAGGTTGCTTAGCTTTAAATACCAAAATTGCCGATAATATTATGCGCACTATTAAAGACGGCTCTTTAATTTTTTGTTACTATCCTGACGAGGCCTGGTTAAAAGAATCAGCTACACTAAACGCAAAAAAAAGCCTGTAGGAGTAAATATTGCTGAAAACATTTTCGTTGTTAGATCGCGCTTTAATGCAAACTGACAATCTATTGCGTAATTTTAGCAATCCAGCTCCTGACCATAAAACTAGATCTAATCCTGCTGCAAGTATTTGCGACTCGCAAAATTTTTCTGCACAAGAACGCCGACAATCTATAGCCATGATGCGTGTTAATCATAGCGGTGAAGTATGTGCCCAGGCTCTATATAAAGGTCAAGCGTTAACGGCCAGATCGTCGCAACAACAAGCAATGCTTAACCATGCCGCAGCTGAAGAAAACGATCATTTATGCTGGTGCAAACAGCGACTAACCGAATTAAACGCTCGCACCAGTTTATTAAATCCAATCTGGTATGCTGGTTCTTTAAGTATTGGCGCTTTAGCAGGAATGGCTGGTGACAAAATTAGCTTGGGATTTTTGGCTGAAACGGAGCAACAAGTAACTAAACATCTCGAGTCTCATCTAGCTAAGATATCACCCAACGATTATAAAAGTCGAGCTATCCTAGAACAAATGCACTCCGATGAACAACAGCATGCAGTTAACGCGGAACAAGCTGGTGCTGTAGATTTACCACTGCACATTAAAATTTTAATGCGCTGCGCGGCCAAAGTTTTAACCAGCACCGCTGCAAAAATCTAATTTATTCGGCAGATATAATCTCATTGCGAATTATATCTATCATGCCCAACGCAACTCCACCACCACGCACCACACAAGTTAATGGATCTTCGGCAATACGCACTGGTATACCAGTACGTTCATATATAAGCTTGTCTATATTATGCAATAACGCTCCACCACCAGTAAGTAGTATGCCGTGCTCGCCGATGTCTGCCGCCAATTCTGGTGGTGACAATTCTAATACATTTTTTACCGCAGTTACGATCCCAGCAAGCGGATCTTGTAGCGCGTCACAAATCTCGCGACTATTAAGTGTAAAAGTTTTCGGCACACCTTCGGTTAAATTTCTGCCTCTTACTTCTAGCTCTTTAACTACAGGATCAGGGTATGCACAACCTATAGTTTTCTTAATTCTTTCGGCTGTTGCTTCGCCAATTAAATTTCCATAATGGCGCCGTACATAATTAATAATACTATCATCAAAGCGATCACCGCCTATACGTACTGAAGTCGCAGACACTATGCCACTTAATGATATAATTGCAATCTCAGTCGTGCCGCCACCTATATCTACCACCATCGATCCATTCGCTTCATCCACTGGCAGTCCGGCCCCAAGTGCTGCAGCCATTGGCTCTTCGATTAAGTATACTTCGCGCGCACCAGCACCAAGTACTGATTCGCGAATTGCACGTCGTTCTACTTGTGTGGCACCACAAGGTACACAAATTAAGACTTTTGGTCCAGGTTTCATGAATCTAGGCTTATGAATTTTATTAATAAAATACTGTAACATTTTTTCTGTAGCACTAAAGTCAGCAATAACACCATCTTTCAGCGGTCTGATTGCTGTGATATTTCCAGGGGTACGACCAAGCATTATTTTAGCCTCGCTCCCTACAGCGACAACTTTTTTATGTTCGCCAGTTGCAACACTATGCTGTATCGCCACTACTGACGGCTCATTCAGTACGATACCTTGCCCTTCGACATAGATCAAAGTATTAGCCGTACCCAGGTCGATTGACATTTCGCTTGAAAACATCTCTTTTATGCCATTAAACATCGCCATTCTCGTTTTACCCTTCTTGCTCATCCCTGATACTTATATTAAGTGTAATAGCAACTAGAAATTCTGCAATACATGGAACTACTAGTAATAGTTACGGTCCAAATAGTGCAGACTCTTTATATATTCACCATTTATTTCTCACGCGTGCATAATCACCTACCAGCCAAACCTAAGAACTTTTACCCTACACCGATGTCTAAATAATAAGAGGCATAGGAATAAACATTAGTTTAACGAGGTTAAGTGAGAAATGTACGGCAACACTGTAGTGTACAAGTTAAAAGATAGGGTATTGGTCGCTATCCAGACCTTAAAAAATTTCGTTAATAAAACCGATGAATTTAAACAATTAGAGGCTTTAATTGATAGAATTGACGCCTGCCTGCCACAAATAAAAAGTAGTAACACAAGAGAAGATATTGAAGTTGCATTAAAAGAAGTACAGCAATGTATGGAAGGGGTTAAAGCAGTTATTACTAGAATGCTCAAAGAAAACTTTACTAATAAAACCGCTACTAAAACAGACGATCCTGAAACATTGGATACATCTGTATTTAGAACCAACCTGGTAGCAATGCAAGAAAAAATAATTATGCTCGAGACCACTGAATTAGCAAAATTCATTGCCGATGTAGCTAAATACAAAGCTAAAGAGTTAGAACAAAGACCAGCGCCTAAAATAAAATTCTAGGCACTGATAACTAACAACAATTATTATCCCCTCATCTCATCTTCTTCTTCGTCTTCGTCACCGAACACAAAGCCGATTTCATCATCTTCTAATTCTAGCTCTTCGTTCTCTGGATAATCATCTTCATCGACGATTGTAGGCTGTGGCTTAGACTTAGAGGTTGTGGTGGTAGTCTTCGTGGCATACTTTGGCTGCTGTTGCACCAACGTAGGACGACTAGAGCTAGTTCTGGAAGTAGAGGTAGTCGTAGTTGGGGTATAAGATTTAGGGGTTGAGCTGGAATTAAGCTGATTTACCCACTGAATAAGTGAAACAATCTTATTTTGGTTATTTTCCGAGCTAACCCAAGCCGTTCTAGCCGCTGTGATTTGGGTTTTAAGCTTAGAAATTTTAGTTTCAATACTTTGCCAAGTTCTACCTTTAGCAGTTGTTTGTTTTTTAACCCATTGCGATTGTTGCTTTTCTAAGGTTGACAGCTCTTTAGCTAATTTTTTAGTTTGCGTCTGTGCAACTTTTTGCGCCTTAGCTGCTTGCTTAAGCACATCAGTAATAAAGTCTACGCTTCTGTTTTTGGTAGTTTTGTTGGTTTTACTTTTTACAGTAGTCTTGCTTTTTACAGCGGTTTTACTTTTTACAGTGGCCTTGCTTTTAGTAATAGGCTTGGTAGTCTTTACAGACGACTTTTTAGGTGTTGGTTTGGTTGCTTTAGTTTTAGTAACTTTAGTTTTAGCTTTAACCTTAGTTTTACTCGTAGTTGCGGATTTTTTGGTACTTTTTGCGGCTGCCATCGTATAGTTCCTCTATCTTAAAATCAGAAAGCCTAATTATAGCAATAATTGCACAAAGAAGAAATATTCACTATTCATCTAGTTTGCGATAAATTATTGCCACGCTACCAATTAACTTTAAAAATTCTGCATTCAGTTCCGAGCTCAATTGTGCAGCTAAGGTCAAACGCTCTTCTTTACCTTCTGCTATTATTTTTACTTTTATTAACTCATGCGCATTTAAGGCCTGATCAGTTTCAGCAATCACCGCTGCAGTCAAACCTTTTTGGCCAAGCATAACTACCGGCTTCAAATGATGCGCAGCAGCTACTAATGCTGCTTTTTGTTTTGTATTCATAATTTTCATACCTATTTATAAGCTTGTTACATAAATGACATCAAAAAACAACCACGGCTGATGTGCACTAAATGGCCCCCTAGTCTAAACTCTTAGATATGAATATTCTACATTCCAAAAAAATTAATACTACGGCGTTTACAATGCTCGAGCTGGTAGTCGTTGTGGCCATTATAGCGATAACAGCTACTATTGCTACCGGTTCCTATAGCAAATATGTAAATAAGAGTCGGGTTGCTGCTGCGCTTGGGGCTTTAAATACTTTAGAAATCGCCGCTAAAGCTCAATACGAAGAATTATCGAGTGCGACTAATATTAAAGTTGGCGGTGTTACCTTTGCCAATAACACCGTAACCGTCTTAGATCTGCCGCCGGTGGTAAATGGCCTGTATATATATCCTGGTGGCCATGCTAACGTGCCTGCTGGTTCTTTTTTAGTTTGCGTATACGTTGGGCAACTTAAGTTTTCCGGGTACGTAGCGCCTACGCCTGGCAGCGCTGGCACCAATGCAAGAATTTGTAAACAAGTTAAAGCCGGAGATCATATTTATACCAATAAATGTGGATCATTACAGGCTAACAGTACTGATATACCGGCGGCTTATTTACCAGAAGGCTGTAATTGTGCCAACATTTGGGGCGGCACCTGCTAATTTTGACATACTTTTAAATTTATCACATAATCTACGCCTGAAGATGCTTGCGCCCGTAGCTCAGCTGGATAGAGTACTTGGCTTCGAACCAAGTGGTCGGGAGTTCGAACCTCTCCGGGCGCACCACAACGAGATAATATGCAAAAATTAAATCTGCTTACTGTTAAAGAATATTTTACTTCCCTACAAACAACAATTTGCGACAAACTAGAACAAGAAGATAGTGTAGCTAGCTTCATATGTGATAATTGGCAAAGCGCAAACGCAGTAGGTAGCACCAGAGTCATGTGTGATGGCAGGTATATAGAAAAAGCTGCAGTAAATTTTTCACATGTATCAGGGAGCAAATTACCTCCTACAGCTAGCGCGCGCTACCCCGAACTTGCTGGTGCAGCTTTTCAAGCTATGGGCATATCGTTAATCATACATCCATTAAATCCATATGTACCAACCACACACGCCAACGTAAGATTCTTTCTGGCTGAGCACCCAAAAGCTCCTCCAGTTTGGTGGTTTGGTGGCGGCTATGATCTCACACCATTCTATCCGTTTGAAGAAGATTGTCGCCATTGGCATACAACTGCTTATAATGCTTGCGCCCCTTTTGGTGAAACTGTTTACGCAAGATTCAAAGAATGGTGCGACAATTATTTTGTACTACCACATCGCAATGAAACGCGCGGCATAGGCGGTTTGTTTTTTGATGATTTAAACAAATGGTCTTTTGATAAAAGCTTTAAATTTATTCAAAGTATTGGCAACAGTTTTACAGAAGCTTATTTACCCATCATGCAAAAACGCAAAGATACTGCATATGGCGAACGCGAACGTGATTTTCAATTATATCGCCGTGGTCGTTACGTAGAATTTAATTTATTACAAGATCGTGGAACTTTGTTTGGCTTGCAATCTAAGGGCCGTACTGAGTCGATACTGGTATCGTTACCACCATTGGTTAAATGGCGTTATAACTGGCAGCCAGAACCAGGCACACCTGAAGCCAGCTTGTATGCAAATTTTTTACGTCCCAGGGACTGGCTGATAAAACAAAAACATCTAAGTTAAGGAGGCCATCCCTACGGTTCTACAAAATGATCTTTTAAGGCTAATTTAACCTCGTCAATTCTTTGTTTGCATATTTGATACGCTTTGGTGGCTTCTTCCACCATTGGTACTAATGCGTCGATGTCTGGCTCTTCCTGACTGCGCAATTTTTTGGCAATTTCGTTTAGTTGTTTATAACTATCGTTGAAACTTTTTTTAGTCATGATTTATTACTCACTGTTATGTTACCGTCATGAAATTGTATTTTTAATTTTTGTTCGTTGCCTGCTTGCAATTTTGAAGTTATTAATTTGCCACTTAGAGCAGAAACCAAAGCAAAACCTTTTTGTAGAATATTTTTCGGGCTTTGACTGAGGATTTCACTGATAACCACCTGAATTTGTTTTTCTACTATATTACACAACCGCTGAGATTGGTCGCCAATTTGCTGCAATAAATTTGCTATCTTTTCGTCAAAGCGCTGCAAAATATTCAGCGCTGACAGCGCTGTTATATTATAACTTTCAGTTGCGTTACGCTGAGCCAAAATTACCTGTTGTTTAGCAATACGTGAAATTTCCAAATAATCAGTTTCTGCTGCTACTGCGTTATTTACTATAAAATTAAAAATTCGCTGAATTACTTTTGAGGGCGTATCAAAACGCTCCCCCGCCACTTCGTCGATAATGGTATAATCGCGTTCATGCCCAATACCGGCCATTACGTGCATCGGGCATAAACAAACTGCACGTGCTAATTGTTCGTTGTTTAGCCAAGCTAAATCTGATATCGCACCACCACCACGAATAATTACTAAAGCATCAAACGGCTTAATATTATGTTGCTTAATTGCTGCATCTAGGGCTTTGCAAATATCTAGCGGCGCGTGTTCACCCTGAAATACTGCTGTAAAATATTCAAATTCACACAATTTATGTTTAACTAGAATATCTGCTTCACGATTAAAATCACCTAAACCAGCAGCGTTTTGTGGACTGATAACCGCAACTCTTACAAAATCTTGTGGTTTGGGTAATAGTTTGTTGTTATTTAGTATTTTCTCCGCAGTTAAAACTTCACGGATTTTAGCTAATTTAGCGGCCATATCGCCTAAAGTATAACTGGGATCAATATCGTCAATAAATAAAGCCAGGCCATATTGTGGATGAAATTCTACCCTGGCTAAGACTAAAACTTTAATCCCAGCTTCGAGATTGGCGCCAGTGCCTTGCATAAATTTATTGTTTATTGTTTCAACTTGCGTTTGCCAGATACGCGCACTGGTACGAGCGATCATATTGCCCAGTGTATCATGCTCAACTAGCGTGATAAATAAATGTCCCTTGTTTAATCTAAGCTCGCTTATTTCCGCGCTGACCCAGGTTGCTGTAGTAAAGTTTTTTTGAACCACGTCGCTTATTTTAAATAAAAAAGCAGATAAAGAATATTCGGTTTTGTCTTGGTTAACTGCTATTACTGACGATAAGTCGATATCATCTGGCAACCAACGGGCGAACGGTTCACAATTTACACCGGCAGGAATGTACCAGCGTTTAGAGCTGCTATTCCAGCGAGCACCTAAACGCTTAACTTCGTCTTTCTCTAGAAATGGTACATTTAATTCAATCACATTTTTAAGCTATTTTCTAACTTTTGCTTCTCTCGTGCATTCCTTTCTTGAACGGCCCTGGTGTTCATCACACCTAGTTGACTTATCGTCTCAGACAAAAATGGATTTATTTCTGACTTAATAACACTTGGCAGTAATGAACGCATGGATAATCCACCACCCATGCCAGAATAAATATCCATAGCAGAGTACAACAGATCCCCTAGCGGCATAATTAATATATCCGCTCTAGCAGGCTGGGCAAGTATTCTTACACAGATTAAATCAATATATTCAATGCTGTATAACATTTTATCGGTTATTTGCAAAGTTTCAACTTCTGGCAATAATCGCTCATATTTTGGAGTGCAATTATGTCGTGCAACGTCTATTTGTAATTGCATAACCTTAGTCATTAAGAACAAAACTAGTTCTTTTATTTGCTCAGGTGGCTGTTCGTAAGCTGATTTAAGATTTGATGCAACTTTTGTAGGAACCAAAGCGCCTTCCATTCTTAAGCTAATGCATAGCGCATCTAAAAGTTTGTCCTGCTGCATGGTCTCCAAAGATTCTGCAAATACTCGCAACAAGGCGTCATAGCCACCGCTTTCATTTTTAAGAATTTTCAGAACATGTTGAATGTTAGTCATTTCAGCTTTAACGGTATTTTTAAGCTTAGCTAGTCTGAGCTTAATTTGCTCTTTATCCACCACTAATGTTTCAGCCATTATTTTATCAACGGCACTAACAAAAGCATTAGCTTCAGAAACTTTGCTAGATTTTAAAGAAGTATTAGTAAATAACATCGACTCAACGCCCACCCAAAGAGAATTTACCATCCCCAGTTCAGTGCTGGGGCTGGCAGCTCGATTACCAATAACCCGTGGACTACTAGCAGAACTAGACGCTGTTGTACCTGCAGCAGCGGTGGTTGCAGACAAAGCATCATTGGTCAATGCATCTGCAGTCGTATCAGCATTTGCAGAGCTTGTGGCTAGATTACTTTTTGCACTGTCAAAATCAGCATAAATTTTGTTAGTTTTGATATATTCCCTAATTGGTGTCATTAATTCGTTAATAAACCATTCTAAACTTGTCATACTAACATCTCCTTGAAAGATTAAACATCCGTAATAACATGATGCCGCAATAAAGCATCAACTTTAGGTTCACGCCCGGCAAAGGCTACAAATAGATCCATTGCCGGTTTAGAGCCACCCAGCTCTAAAATTTGCTCAAGAAATTGTCTACCAACTTGTTCATCAAATAATCCAGCGCTTCTAAATTTTTCAAAAGCATCACAAGATAATACCTCTGCCCATAAATAGCTATAATACCCCGCTTCGTAGCCACCTGCAAAGATATGACTAAAAGTATTTTGAAATTTATTAAATTCGGGGATTGGGATTACACTAATATTTTTTCGAACTGTATTAATGATCTCTTGTACGCTAAGCCCTGCTGTCGCTGCTTCATCTGCATGCAATAACAAGTCAATTAAAGTATATTCTAATTGTCTAGCTAGAGCCAATCCAGAGTGAAAATTTTTAGTGGCTAATAATTTATTAAATTCCACTTCTGGCAGTGGCTCACCGGTATTAATATTTTCGCTTATGTCTTGGATTACGAACCATTCCCAACACCAATTTTCCATAAACTGACTGGGCAATTCTACAGCATCCCATTCAACCCCATTCATGCCGGAGGCGCTATAATAATTTACTTGCGTTAATACATGATGTAAAGTGTGGCCAAATTCATGAAACAAAGTTAAAACATCAGTATGCGTTAATAAGCCTGCACTCTGATCGGCTGGAGCTAAGAAATTGCAATTTAAATAAGCAATTGGCTTTTGTAATCGCCCATTAGCAAAAGAAATTCGAGATAAGCAATCAGCCATCCAAGCACCACCGCGCTTGCCTTCTCTGGCATATAAATCTATATAAAAGTGTCCACGAATCTCTTGCTCTCGATCAATTACTTTAAACATGCGCACTGATTGATGCCATGTTGCAAAATCAGTCACTTCTTCAATTTCAAGCCCAAATAATTTACGCACTAGTTTGAATAAACCGGTTAAGACTTTCTGCTCAGGAAAATATTCACGCAATGTTTCTTCGGATATATTATAATTTTGTTGTTTATATAGTTCAGAGTAATAAGCTACATCCCAGGCTTGCAATTGTTGGTTATCGTCATTTTGTTTAGCAAACTGTTGCAATTCCTGCATTTCTTTTTGTACTTTTGGTTTTACCTTCGCCGCAATATCTAACAAAAAATTTTTAACTTGCAAAACATTGCTGGCCATTTTTGGTACTAGCGAATACTCTGCGTAATTAGCATAACCAACCAGCTGAGCCATTTGTCGTCGAATATTTAATATCTCGACGATAAGATTAGAGTTATCCCATTTACCAGCGTTAGGCCCCACGGCAGATGCACGAGTGTAATATGCAGTATAAAACTCACGCCGCAATCCTCTATTATGCGCATATGAAATTACTGCTGTATAACATGCCTGATCTAAGGTAAGCACCCAGCCATCTTTGTTTTGGAATTGGGCTTTAGAGCTGGCAGTAGCAATTGCGTATGTTGGAATCCCTGCCAACAAATTTTCTTGATCTGGGGTCACATGATAACTCCAGCCCTCAGTTGCATCTAAAGCATTATTAGCAAATTCATTCTCCAAAGCACTTAAGCGTTGTGCTAACAATTTAAACTGCTGCCGCTGCTCTGGCGGCAGATCAACGCCGTATAGTTTAAAATCGCGGATTTCATTCTTAATAATATTCTGTTGTGCTATAGACAAACTCACGAAATCTACGTGCTTACGCACAGCCAAAAATACATTGTACAACTCTTGGTCTTGCATCAAGCCAGTATTAAAGTCAGTAATTATTGGTAACAGTTGTTCGTAGGTATCGCGGATTTTTGCCGAGTTTGCAACCGCGTTTAGATGTTCAAGTCTATTCCAAATTTGATCTAAATTCTCGGCAGCTTCTTCAAGTGGCTGTATAGATGAGCCCCAGCTATGAGAGATATTTTGCTTTACACTAGCAATTTTAGTTTGATAATTATCTAAAGCGGATTGAATTAAAGAAACAAAATCCTCAATATTTTTGGTCATCCGGACCTCTTAAAATTATTCATACAACGCAACAGATCAAATTCTACCACGGCGAAAATAATTTTAGCAAACGCCTGTTCGAGAATAGCCATATTTTGTTATCTAGTTAAATATTAAGTCTGGAGCGTAAAATTGTACTGGAATCCAATTTATGAACTAAATTTAAATAAGTTAGTAATTTACACTCCAGACATACGAGCAATAAGCCGAATGAGTAAAGCCAGCGAATATCAACAGAAAAAAACAACCTGGAATCAAATCGTTTCCGTGTTAAAACATTCTATTACTAAGCGATTATTAGTAGTGGTATTTTCTATATACTTTATATTGACAGTTAGCGTTACTTTAGTACAAATGGCATATGAATATAAACTTTCGAAAATACAAGCAGTCACTGCTTTGCAAAATATCCAGTCCATGTCTGCAGATAGTATTAGTCAAGCAATTTGGGAATTTAATACCCCACAAATAGATTCAATTCTTGAGGGTATATATACGAATAAATCCTTAGTTGGCTTAAAATTACAGATAACCGAAAATAGTTCTATTCCCGAATTAACGCATAACGAGTGGGGTCTAATTAATAACGAACAAGGTGAATTAATATTTGTCGATCCAAAAACCAAAGAAGCTAAACTAAAAACTGACACGCTAGAAAGACTTATACCATATATATTTGAAATATATCATACAGATGCAAATAACAACAAACAAGTTATCGGCAAGCTAAGTTTATACTCGAGTAATAAAATTGTATTCAACCAGGTTAAAGGAAGCTATTTATTATTAATAATAAACGCCATAATTAAAACATTCGCATTATGGGTGTTTTTTTTATGGGCAGGTTATAATTATATATCCAAACCTTTGGCACAACTAAATAAAGCTATTGAAACTTTATCTTCCGGTAATTGGAAAACTGAAATTAAATATTATGATAACAGCAAACATAAAAACGAAATCCACAGTTTAATAGATAGTTTTAACAACATGACACATAAATTATTTAATACGCAAAACAAATTAGAGACTAGCCGCAATCGTTTAAACAATATATTTGATACCATGCCATCGGCTTTGATTTTTATTGACAACAAGTATACTATTCAAGGCTGGAATAAATATATCAGCCAAGAAACAAATATTGAAGCATCATCTGCGATTAATCGGGAGCTTACTTCCGTGTACCCGGCATTTAAAGATTATTTATATTTAATTAGCGCAGCTATTTCTGCTAATAAAGAACAACAAGTTAAAAATGCAAAACTAATTAATAAAGCAGAAGACGCTAATCGATTATTTAATATCGTAGTATACCCGATGTTGTTTGAAAAAATAGCAGAGGCTGTAATTCGAATTGATGATGTTACCGAACAAGTAAAAAACGAGGCAGATTTAGCACAGGTAGAAAAATTAGCCTCCGTTGGGGCTTTAATTGCCGGAGTAGCACATGAAATTAACAATCCACTTGGCTCTATTATGCAGGGTACGCAAAACGTATTACGCAGAATTGATCCGACCCTAGAAGCAAATCAACAAGCCGCTCAAGAATTAAGTATAGATCTAACTAAACAGCACCAATATTTAGAAAAACGTGAAATTATTAAATTTTTAGATGGCATACGTGAAGCTGGAGAACGGGCCTCAAGCATAGTAAAGAACATGTTGAAATTTACCAGACGCTCAACAATAGACATGATTAAATATAATATAGTAGATTTAATTAACGATGGTCTACAGTTAGCATCTACTGATTTTAGTCTACAAGAACGTACTGATTTCAAACAAATTAAAGTTGTAAAACAGCTTTGTGCAGATGATATACAAATTGAATGTTGCCCCATGGAAATACAACAAGTTATATTAAATTTATTAAAAAATGCTGCTCAAGCTTTAGAGACTAAAGCTGGCGAGAAACAAATCAGTATTACTTTAGACCTAGAAGGCACAACGAAAATAAAAACTACGATATCTGACAATGGTAGCGGCATCCCTGCCGATATCCAAAGTAAGATATTCCAGCCATTTTTCACAACTAAGCCTATAGGGCAAGGCACGGGACTTGGCCTATCTGTGTGCCGGAATATTATCGTGCAAAAACATCACGGCACCATGGATGTTGAATCAAACGAGAATGTAGGTACTAAGTTTACAATTATATTACCTATTTCCCAGACTTAAAATAAGATAAATCTTTAATTTGTTTGGCGCCAACAAATTTATGTTTATTATTTATCGATACAACCGAAATTCGGCGTTGAGTTTTAGAATCTAGCCATAAAGTTTTAAAATACTCGCTTATATCAGCCTGAGAAATACTAGTTACTTGCTTGGCAATTTCCTCTTCAAAATCAAATCGATAGGTGCCATCGATAATCTTATCCCAATAGCGCTCGCTTTCATCTGGCAAAGATGTTGGTTTTTGTAGCAAGTTTGCTTGCAATGAAGATTTATAAACATCTAGCTCTTCTGTACGCATGGCCTGCAACTTGGTTTTAAATGTCTTAATAAATAACGCCAAGCGTTCGTTTAAATAATTGGCACTTTTAGATGGGGACTCGATAAAAAACATCTGACCAGTCTGGTTTCTTAGTCTAAACACCTTCAACCCTACAACGTAACCTAACTGTTCTTTAGTACGCAATTGCTCAAATAACGGCACTGACAATAAGTCTACTAATAGTGCGTTAACAGCGATAGTCTTATCATCGGTATTCCGCGCCTGATAATAGCTAACTACAGTAGCGTCGTTATGCTCTGGAGCAAAGCCATAATACAAATTACTAGCATCTTTTAAAGTAACTAATTTAGGTAAAGCTAAATTTTCTAGCTGTTGTTTATCAACGCGCATTTGCTGGGCAACCATTTTTACCAAGTTGTTGGCAGTAGTTTTACCAATATTGCCATGCATTAAACTCTCAATCTGAATTTGTTGCAAAAATTGTTGCATGTACTCTTCGACTTGGTTCGTCGTAATTTTATCTATTTCTAACAACATTTCTTCTGGCAACCAACTTGGATCTTTGACTAACGCGCCTAAAATAGTTGCCGCCTGCCGGAACGGATGCAATTGTTTAAAATTGATTAATTCTCGTGTAATATTTTCTTTATATACATTAAATCTTTGAGGGTCGATTTTATAATCTAATATATAACGTAAGGTACTTTGAACTACCGCTCTCTGCTTATCGCTAAACATATTTAATTTTAAAATCAAGCCTTGAGCATTAGTCTCAACATTGGCATTTACCCCAGCTAAAGCAAATTGCGAACTTAATTCGGAAAGATTATCGCTGATTGCTTGCTGCATAAATTTCAAGTATACCGCACGCCGAGCACTGCTTTGCATGTTTGGCGCCGCAAATAAAAATATTAAATTCTGCTTTGGTATAGCAAAAGTATCGTCTTGTTTATACCAAAGTTTTACTCCTGGTTGAGTATAAATTTCTTGCGGGAACTTGGTAGGTGTGTTTTTATCAACATTAGTTAAAATATTAAAATTTACTGGCATAAAATTATTTTTTTCTGGCAAAGTAAACTTTAGTCCAGAATTTGCCACTTGCCAACGCTTAAGTTGTTCGCTAGTAAAATTTTTTACACTGTATTTTACTTTATATTTTTCTTCGAATTTATCACCCTGCACTTCCTGATTGATTATAGATAAACGCAGATTTTCCGGCGTTAACAAATCAAGCAGAGCTATAATTTTTTTACTGTCATAAGAGGTTGCATTAGTAAATCTCCCAGCAGTCAAAACCTGCGCTAACGGGTAACGTTGCAAGTTCATACCTAGCACAGTAGCGTAATCTACTGGGTCCATATTTTTTGCAAAGATAAAATCTCGATTACCAGCTAATTTAAGATCAGAAAATATACTGGCTTGTGGGCCAGCTTTACGCAAAAAATTTATATAGGAAAAAACATATTCTACTATTTCATCTATATGCTGTTGGCCATTGTTGGTTAAAGTTAAGTTAACATCTAACCGATCTTGTACATAACTAATATCATCATTACTTGCGGATAAATCAGTAACCCAGTTTTTAGCTCTTAATTTCTGATACAAGCTATCAGGCCCAGTTTCTTGAAATAAAGATACAATATACTCTATTGGTAATGTTAAATAATTATCGCGTTGGCTTGGCATGGGGAATGATAAACGTAATTCTTTATAGTCGCCTAGGGATTGTATGGCAATTTGTTTAGCAGTTTCTTGCTTGGTATATACTAAACTAGAAATTTCATTGGGCTGCACCTGCCGTTTAGGTATAACACTAAAATACTCAGTAACTAGCGCTTGTTGATCTTTTATGCTTTGTGGCCCTATTATTACCAGTGCCATGCGTTCGCTGCTATAGTAAGCATCATAAAATTCAATTAAGGCCTCGCGTACTGGCTTGCGTTTACCACCATCACCTAAGGTCTCGATATTACCCATATTAAATCTAACTATCGGATGTTCAGGATTAGAGGTCACACCATCTACCGAACCTACGCGCCAACCATCCTGGTTGAGACTTAATTGATATTCAGAATTAACCGCATGTCGCTCACGATCTACTAATTCAGCATTAAATAATGGCTCAATAAAGAAATGGGCAAATCTATCTAAAGCCCCTGGCAAATGCTCCGGTAATATAGAAAAATAATATTGCGTATTCCGATTAGAGGTCCAGGCATTATTAAAGCCACCATGGGCACTTATGTATTCACTATATTCGCTGGCTTGTGGATATTTTTTAGTCCCTAGAAACAGCATGTGTTCTAAGAAATGCGCTAAGCCCTCTCGCTCCGCTGGATCATTGAAGCTCCCGACGGCGACATTTAGCACTGCTGCCGCTTTCTCAGCCTTAGGATCTGATACCAACAGTACTTTAAGGCCATTGTCTAATACCAGGCCTTTATAATCTCGATCATCATAAATACTTTTTTCTATCGACATTGATGATATAGCTCCAGCAGTGGCTGTAACAAGACATAGCAGCAATGACCAAGCTACATGTTTGAAAAATAACATATTTCCTATAAACCCGATAGCAAAACCAAGATTGTATGTCAACCATAATTAGAGAACAAGCAATAGGTAGATTATAATCCAATGATGCAAAAAAAATTATCAGAACAAGGTTTGCGGTTATTGGAGGAGGGCCAGTTTGAGAGGGCCAGTCAAATCCTAACCCTGCTCATTCAACGCTTCCCTGAAAACGCTAGCGCCCATCATATGCTCGGCATTATCGAATTAGAAAAAGGTCAGCTTGAAGCAGCATATGTTTTAGTCAATACCGCCATCGACATAGAAAGCAACAATGCTTTATTTTATAATACCCTTGGCAATATTGAATGGCATCGCAAAAATATACCCCTGGCAGAAGCCGCTTTTCTTAACGCTTTAAAATATGACCCAGAAAAAATTGAATACAAATCTAATCTAGCAAATTTTTATTTATCACAAAATCAGTACGCTCAAGCAATCGATTATTTCTATTTTATTTTACATACTAACCCAACCCATTATTTATCTATTCGCGGGATAACTTTATGCTATCTGTATTCAAATGAATACTTTATTGCACTGGAACATGTTAATGAGTGGGTAGAAGCCTACAGCGATAGTGATGAGCCATTTTATTACCTGGGGTTATGTTTATATGCGTCTAATGACATACCTGCTGCACTGGCGGCATATGATAAAGGTTTAAATTTGTCGCCAAATAATCATGAAATTATTTGCGCCATCGGTGATTGCTATCGGGCTTTAGGAAATTTAGATTTAGCTGAAAGTTACATGCATAAAGCTCTCACGCTAGATACACACAACGCAGATATTATCTATAACATGGCCTGCATCAGATTATATAAAGGTGACGTTAACAGTGCCAGAGATTTATTTATAAATGCATTAAATTTGGATTGCATGTATGCAGAGCCATTATGTGGTTTAGGCTGTATAGAACTTAGTAAAGGTAATACTGATTTAGCAATCGAATATTTTGTGCAAGCGCAAAGAATGGATCATGCTACAATTACTCCCAAGCTAGAAAAAATCACTAAGTTTATAAATTTGGGTAGAACAAAACTTACTTGGCAAGAGTATCAACTAATTCTAACGCCTATCCCGCCAGCACCAGCTCTTTACTTATGATTAACGATAGCTCAATGATCAACAAAACTCATCAGTAAATTTTACATTTTGGCTTTATGATATAAACTTACTTTAGGTTTAGAACAACTCAATGGTGCAAAATGATGACACAAATTTTTATTGCTGCTACAGCTTTTTCTTTAAGTTTACTAGCATTTTGTGCTGGTACATGGTTAACAGTATGGTCAGGATGCAATACTAAACAGTATAACGAATCCTCTGCCGCCAAATTAACTGGCTACTTTGTAACTGTACTTGCTCTAGTTTCACTAATTTTCACTTCTTACTACGCTGCACGCGCAGTTAGCACAACTGATTCATACACAATGCCAACGAAAAAAGTTAGCAAAAGTCACAGAACTAACCATGCAAGCAATCACAAACAAGGTTCAAGCAACAACCGTTAATCAATTGTCTAGCAACTAAAGCCGACTACGTTTGTAGGTCGGCTTTAGCTTTTAATGCGCTATTTTAACTAATAATAAAAGAACCAACCCCACTCCCATTAGAATACTTATGGTGACAAACTTTTTGCTATATAATTGCCAATTTTTACGACAGTACATATAGGTCCCTGGCGGATATAGTATAGAAATAAAGCCCCACGTGATCCCATCTTTATCAAATGCTTTTTGAATTAAGTTCATCAACATTATAACAGCGACCAATAAGCAAACTATGCTTGTCACACCAATTATACTCATCACTTAAATCACCTCATTGGAAATTTGCTAAATTCAGCTTATGTAAGCTTTTGCTATTCGTCAATTTTTTGTTTTTGAAAGCTATAACCTATCGCTTAAGATCAAGAAACAAGTTACAATCATCGGATAAGGTCATTCTAGCAAGGGAATAAAATGCAACGACTAACAAAAAATCCATGGATCGTGTGTCTAGCTGCGGCGGGTTTTTTTTTGTATCAGTATGTTCAATTAACTAATTTTAATGTTCTAAAACCAGACTTGTCAGCTGCCTTCAATGCTTCATCGGCAGAAATTAGTTTAGTTTCTTCTATGTACTTTTACGGCACTATATTATTTTTAATTCCCGCTGGTATTTTACTCGATAACCTATCTACCCGCAGCATCATTCTTATAGCAATGCTGCTATCACTAATTGGACTTGGCTTATTTATTTCTGCCGAATCAATTTACATAGCAGCTTTAGGTAGATTCATCGTGGGTGTTAGTGGCGGACCATTTTGCTTTCTTAGCACTATGCGCTTAGCCTCTCGTTGGTTTCCAGAGAATCGTTTAGCATATATAACCGGCATAATAGTTGCCGTTGCGATGTTAGGCGGGATTATTGCGCAAGCACCATTCTTAATCTTAGTAGAGACCTTAGGCTGGAGAGCGGCAATGTACTTAAACTTACTATTAGGTTTAATTATTACTGCCATTATTTATTTATTCGTCTATGATTACCCTCCAGGCAAAGAAAAAGAATATATAGATCAAATTCAATTCTACCGTAAAATTGGCTTTGTCCAAGGTTTGAAAAAAGTCATTTTGAAATCACAAAACTGGAATTGTGGTTTATTTGCTTCTCTGCTTAACCTACCAATTCTGGTTTTTGGCGCGTTATGGGGAATAATGTACTTGACCCAAATCTATAATCTTTCAAAAATACAATCCTCTTGGGTGTGCTCTGTTTTATTTTTAGGAATGCTAATTGGTGCTCCAGTATTTGGTTTTATTTCTGATAAGTTATACCTACGCAAAGTACCAATGTTAGCTGGGACCTTAATTTGTTTAATTTCTGTATTCATGGTCTTAGAAAGCCATGATTTGACTTTTACCAGTTTGATGATTGTATTTTATTTTATTGGTTTTGGCTCAAGCGCACAAATTTTAGCTTACCCAACTGTTACCGAAAGCAATCCCGCCGCTCTCACTGGCTCAGCGCTGAGCCTAGCATCTACGTTAATAATGTCCGCAGGAGCTATATTTCAACCAATAATCGGCTGGTTAATTGAAATCGATTGGGATAATAAATTATTTGAAGGCATTCCTGTATATTCAAATGCAAATTATAACTTTGCTTTATGGATTGTACCGCTTAGCATTATGCTTGCAGGTAGTATTATTTTTCTAATTCGAGAAACCTATTGCCGCAGGAAAGATATCTGACTAACTGCTTGCAAAAAAATGTTATAACTACTACGATCGCTACCTATCTTACATTAAGGTGATCCAAATACTACAAACAATGGACGTCGGTATTAGTGCTATTGGTTTAACCATACCGAAGTACGCGTTACCGCTAGAAGAATTAGCCAAAATTAGAAATATCGACCCAGATAAGTACCTAAACGGTCTAGGGTGTAGGTATATGGCCCTGTGCGCCCCAAATGAAGATGTAATCAGCATGGCTGTAACCGCAGCCAAACGTGCTTTATCCCATTGGCACGGTACTTTAGAACAAATCGGCCTAGTCATCGTCGCCACTGAAACTGGCGTAGATATGAGCCGCCCGCTTAGTTCATGGATAATGCAAGAACTAGCTCTAAGTGGCCAGCTAAGATCATATGAAGTAAAACACGCCTGTTACGGTGGCACCGCTGCACTACGCCAGGCAATAGAATGGAAGCTATCTGGTAACTCTAAGAATAAAGCGGCCTTAATAATTGCTGCAGATGTTGCACTGTACGCACCAGGCCATTCTGGTGAACCAACGCAAGGAGCTGGCGCTATTGCCATGATTATCGACCAACCAACTATAGCCGCAATAAGTCCAGATAGTTATTACTGGAGTGAACCTCAATTAGATTTTTGGCGCCCAATAGGTAATAAATACCCAGAAGTAAATGGCAGATTAAGTTTGACCTCTTATATCAATGCAGTATTGCAATGTTTTACACAAATTGCCCCCAAACAAGATCTGGCTGCTTGCTTAAACGAATATAAGTATCAATGCTATCATGTACCGTTTCCAAAAATGGTGTATAGCGCGGTTAAACGTTTAGGTGATTACTGTGGAATAGCCAGTGATGAAATACTAAATTGGTATGAAGAAAAAATATTAAGCACCATGGAATGGAATCAACAGATAGGCAACAATTATACTGCCAGTTTATGGTTTGCCGTAGCCAATGCTTTAACAAAAACCCAAGCTAAAGAGCAAATTAGTGCATTCTCCTATGGTTCTGGTTGTGGATCAGAATTATTGTTTATGCGCTGTACTGAAAACCAAAGTCATGCCGCCTGGGTGCAAGAACTTAATCAGGACTTCGCCACACGCGAATTAATTAACGCCCAACAATATCAAGAACTAAGGAAAGAAAAATGACCTCATTGTCTAAATCTGCTTTATGGATCAAAATGCAAGAGTACTACCATAATATTGGGCCTGACGCTTGGCAAAACGAGCTAGTGCCACTACAGATTTCTAGTAATAAAAACCTTGCATTAGCCTATGCCAACATAATTATTGGCCAGATTAACGATTGGTATATGCAAAACCCTAAAAATTCCCAGGAACAACAAGAACCATTTTATATTATTGAAATAGGCACCGGCCATGGCAAATTTGGCTTTTATGTCTTAAAGTGCCTACAAGAGTTATTAGTTAATTATTTGCTACCGATTTCTATCATTAAATTTATCATGACTGACGTAGCAGAAAAAAACATAAAATCATGGCAACAACACCCAGCATTTAAACCTTGGCTCGATGCCGGTAATTTAGATTTTGCAGTATTTAATGCCATGTCTGACCAAGAATTAAATCTGTTGCATTCCGGAACTAAAATCAAATCCCAAGGTTTAAATAAACCAGTATTTATGTTATGTAATTATTTGTTTGATTCACTATCACACGATGCATTTCAAGTCCGCGAACATAAATTACATGAAGTGCAAATAAAAATTACTGGCGATGCTGATTGGGAAGAATATTTCGCTGAGGCAAAATTCTCTTATACTTACCAACCAGTAAGCACTGATTACTACCCTGATCCTAATTTAAATAAAATACTTAGCTATTATCAAGCAAATTTAACCAATGGCACATTTATGATCCCTGTCGGCGGCATTGATTGCATAAATACAGTAAAGAAATTAAGCACTCAGCATTTAGTGTTATTATTAGCTGATAAGGGCCAAGCATCTATTTATTTGCTTGATGACTTAACTGAACCAGATATAGATATTCATGGTTCGATTTCGTTAATGGTAAATTTTGATGCTTTAAAGCAGTATTTTATCAATATTAACGGCGATGCATTATTAATGCCCAACAAATCATCTGACTTTCAGGTGGCTTGTTTTAGCACCGAGCATAAACATGCTACCCCGCATACTACGCATGCTTTTACGCAAACGTTATCCGGTGCTGGCCCGCAGGATATTATCAATTTGTGTTATTACGACGATGAAGTTAACAGCAATTTTAAAAACTTAGACCAACTGTTAGCCATGATGAATCTTACTTATTGGGATCCAAACGTTTTCTACGATATGCATGAAATGATTATCGATCAAATAGAAGCTGAAGAAATATCTATTGAACAGGATAAAGCTTTGTTATCTGGCGCCAAAATAGTTTGGGATTACTTTTTTAAACTAGAAAAAAACCAAGATTTACCATTTGCTCTTGCCAGCTTATATTACGCTCTAGATGAATATGAAATCGCAATTAGCTTTTATAAATTATCGGTGCAAGAATTTGGGCCAAACGCTGAAAATTTATATAATTTGGCAATTAGCTACCAAGCTATGGATAACTTAGATAACGCTAAAAAATACGCAGAACAATCGCTAATGATAGATGCTAAGTATACTGCGGCCAAAGAGCTACTAGCTGAAATGGCTTAGATGTGGGGGGATGACGGCTTTTTATGTGAATCGTGGCCGTCATCTGACGACTCTGGTCCGTGATTATTCCCAGCATGTGAAGCATCATGTTTAGATTCGTGCTCATGTGCTAGATGTGCTCCAGCAAGACCATGTGCTAGACCATGATGATCATCATGGTCATCGTGCGTATCATGCGCCTCGTGAACGTCATGCTCACCATGTCCGCCATCATGATCATCATGCTGATGGTCATCGTGCTCTTCGTGCCTTTCATGTTCACCATGCTCACCATGTCCGCCATCATGATCATCATGTTGGTGGTCATCGTGTTTATGCTCTTCATGACCATGATCGTCGTGTTTATGATCTTCATGCTTATGATCATCGTGTTTATGATCTTCATGTTTATGGTCATCGTGTTTATGATCTTCATGTTTATGGTCATCGTGTTTATGTTCTTCATGCTTATGGTCATCGTGTTTATGATCAGCATGACCATGATCATCATGCTTATGGTCATCGTGTTTATGATCAGCATGATCATGACCATCATGCTTATGTTCATGCACCTGATGATCATGAATAAACAGACCATGCTCATCATGTGAATCATCATCATGACCGTGCTTATCATGTCCATGATCATCATGCACATGATATTCTTCGTCTTCTTCTAGGTTCTCACCAGCCTCTTTGTCCTCTAAATCCTCTGTTTTTATTTCTACTTCATCTTCCTCTGGCTCTTCAAATTCTAAAATAAATTCAGGACTGATTACAGTTATGCGATGCAATAATGATTTAAATTTTTCTATAGATTCAGCCAAACTATCGCGTTTCTCGATATTTTCTTCCATTAAGTCATAAATATATTCAACACCTTCATTTAACAAATCAATAATAAATTCACTAGAATGGTTGTCAAATTTTCGCGGTAGCAAATAATTGGCCTCGGTAATATATTTTTCATCTACTTTGCCGACAATTGGCTCGCCTAGAGTTAAGCCTAATCTGGCGATTTTTTCTAACATATGCGATAAAATTTGATTAATCTAATAACCAACGCTATAAATTTCTGCTTTATTAGTATACTTAACTTGCAGCTGATGAAAATCAGCTAAGATAATGTTAATTTTATCCACTTCCGGCAATAAAATACCACGACTTTCGGCAATTATGCTTAATTTTTGTAAGCGTCTCTTTAAACCATAGACCAATAATGATTCTTTTAATTCTGGAGCTAGATATTTATTATAATCAATATCTTGTAGATCAGTCGTTATATAGATCAAGTCACCCTTTAATTGTTTTTCTGCACGCACAATGTTTTTATCTGATAAAATAAGCCCTAGATCACAAGGCTCACATTGCTTAAGTTTTTTATTGTACATAAAAGTATAGGGGCTAACATTACCACATAAAATTTTCTTTTTATGCATTTTTTCTAATTTAACCAAAAATGCTATAGTGATAATACAAAACTCTTTTAGTATTCCCAGCACATATCTATCAAATACATGATTATCTTCTAACAAACTTGATTTTGCTTCTCTAATCTCCAGGTTGCGGTCTGACATATGTCTATAATGTCTGAATATAGATAACCCTGGGTTATGAAAAACCTCAATTTTTTTTAGTAATTCCGCTACTTCTGCCTTTAATTGCTGCTTATTTTTTTTATTATCTTTACGTTTATTAGCCGGCTGTTCTGAAATTGAAATTGCTGCATCATCTTCTTTATAATTTAACAAATAACATGCCAGCTTGAAACTATAATCTTTTGAGTTTGTCATAGCAATTGCCCATATTTACTGCTAGCCATAGCTTCAGATCCCTGCACTAGGGCTTGTGCGTCTCTCATAGGCTTCTACTGCTAATGCGGTAACCGCATCAAATTCACAATCAAGTCCTTTAGTTGCTGCAATTTCTTTTAAGATAATCGCAGTTTCTGGTTTATCGGCGCAATTACCAATTACTATTTTGGAGCCAGGCGCAGCAGCGATTAAAGATTCCATGATTTTTTTGATAAGTTCGTCGCGTTGCGCATCTATTTTTCCTTTATCTGCAAACCATACATCAGGCAATGTTGTGTCTAATTTGTCACCGTTTTTGACCGTAGTGATTTCTGCATCGCTATATGCATTATCGGTCAAGACAAATTTATTTAAATCTGGTTGAGCTTTAACAGCAAATCGGCCGGAATGTGCAGCATATATCTCCATTTCTGCTTTAAAAGAAACCCAAGATAGATCTGTTGCCCCGCTTGCAAGCATGTGGCTGCCACTAGCAGCGCTAGCTCTTCTACCACCTGTTAAGATGCGATCCATAATGCTTGGATGTGTTAAAGCAGCCGTTTTATCTTTCATCACTTCACTAAGGTCTCCCAGGAAGCCAGTGCTGTATCGAGATAATATTCCTCCTGTACCAGAAGATGCACCTATAGGCCTAGGTGGCACAATAGCACCAGTCCTAGAACCAGGTAGAGCACCAGGTAGAGCACCATCAGCAGCATCACCAGCAGCACCAGGTAAAGCACCACCATCAGCAGCAGCAGCATCACCAGCAGCACCAGGTAGAGCACCACCATCAGCATCACCAGCAGCACCAGGTAGAGCACCACCATCAGCATCACCAGCAGCACCAGGTAGAGCACCACCATCAGCAGCAGCATCAGCATCAGCACCAGGTATAGCACCACCATCAGCAGCAGCATCAGCATCAGCACCAGGTATAGCACCACCATCAGCAGCAGCATCAGCACCAGGTATAGCACCACCATCAGCAGCAGCAGCACCAGGTATAGCACCACCATCAGCAGCAGCAGCACCATCATCATCAGCAGCAGCAGCACCATCACCAGCAGCACCAGGTAGAGCACCACCATCAGCAGCAGCAGCACCAGGTATAGCACCACCATCAGCAGCAGCAGCACCATCATCATCAGCAGCAGCAGCACCATCACCAGCAGCACCAGGTAGAGCACCACCATCAGCAGCAGCAGCATCATCAGCAGCAGCAGCATCACCAGCAGCACCAGGTAGAGCACCACCATCAGCAGCAGCAACAGCAGCAGCAGCATCAGCAGCATCAGCAGTAGCATCAGCAGCAGCATCAGCAGCAGCAGCAGCATCAGCATCAGCATCAACAGGTAAAGTGGCTGCAGCCACTGCTTCCACCCCAGCAAGCGTTAACAATCTTTTTGACTCTTCTGTATTCATTGCCTGTAAACAAGCTAAAATAGTTCTATTTTCAATAGTTTCACAAGATTTGGCATCAAGCTTGGCATCTTTTTCGATTAGTTTCTCTGCCATATCCCATAATTTATTAGCAACAGCCCAAGACAATGCGGACGTGCCTTGATATCTAGGATCATAGTTAGAAATAGCATTAACGTCTGCTTCTGAAGCTGTTTCTATCAATTTATTAAATATTTCTTTCGCTCTCGGAACATTAAGACTATCAGCAGCTAGCAGCCAGAGTATTGAGGTACCAGCATATTGTCCTGATGTGACCGTAGCGTTTCCCGCACCACGGCTTAGTAATTCATCAGCTATCTCTAGCCGACTATATAAGGCTGCATGCCACAAAGCTGTAGCGCCTGCATAATCAACAACTTTGGTTGCATGATTAACATCAGCTCCTTGAGCCAAACAATACTTCACTTCAGTTACGTTTCCATGGATTGTAGAATAACTTAGCATTGAGTTTAGATTATTTTTTTGCTGCTGTTGAATTTCTTTATCTGTAGCAACTGTTGTGAACCCTGAATTTTTAATATGTACTAATAACTCTCTATGTTTAGCCGCATTGCTTTCTGGATCAAATATATCAAAAAATTTTGGAATTATAGCTTTTATTCTAGACGATAAATAATTGTCTTCCGCGGCTGGCTTAGATAACAATTTATATACATGTTCAGTAGCTTTAATTCCATTATCCGTTAAAAATTTGGCAATCCCATGAGCCATCTCAAATGAAACATTACCTGCTTGTGCCGCTTTATTTAAGTGATCTTCTATAATTAAAATTGGATTGAGTAGAATCCTTAAAGCTTTAGAGCTTAATAACAAGCCATATTCTTCTCTAAAAGTTTTAATTTGTTCTAATATTTTATTTGTTTCACTGTGGTCATAAGGGTATCTGAGGTTTTCAATATAATCATTTATTATATTTGCTAAATATTCGTTGCCAGTTTCAACCACCATGGGTGTGGCTGTATGAAGCTCGAATTGAGGCTGACAGAATCTATGCATTCTACTTACCAAGGCAATGGTGTCTACAACATCACCAATATCTTGCTCCGTAACATCTTCGCCACATATATCTTGCAATATTTTCTTCATACCTTCTCTAGACTTATCAAAAGCGGCATGTTTAATAGAGAGATCTCCTTCAACTGGCACATCGGATTCAAAGCCTGTCATAAAACTTTCAACCAATAGTATAAGGTCTTTTTGTTCATTATTTAATGTATAATCAGGACTCAGCTTAGTGATTTTTCTTAATTTTTTGGCTATATTATAAATGTATGGTAGAGATGACATTCTCGCATCGGTGCTTTCTCTTGTTTTGGTGAAAACTAATGGATTAGCATTGATGTCTTTAGAATCAATTACAATAATATTACAATCAGCAGCAAACTCTTTTGTATTTTTATATAATGCCAATATGGCTGACAAATGTTCTGGCAATTGCTTGTTTATTGTATCTTCCGGATTTTTCTCAGGTATTTCAGCTAAAATACTTTCCACTAGGGCTTTATATCTTACTGCTCTTTGAATTGGCAGGGTCCATTTGCTATTTGCAAGAGTCCCTTTTTTTAATGGATATATTTTGTCGCCTTTATTTAAGCCTAAGTTTTTATACTGCATGCATCTAGTAAATAAGTCTAACATGACGCTTTGATGCGCACCCTGAGTAAAGAACTCGCTGACTTGTAATATAAATTGTTGTTTTACTGTCTCAAGTTCTCCTCTTGCAACAACTGATCCTGCTTTAGGCTTTATTATAAGATTACGATAACGCAATACTGTGTCAAACCAGTCCTGCATTGTTTCAACATATTTAGTGATGCTAGCTTTTAATGCATTAATAGCCTCGAGCTCAGCTGGGTCGGTTATTTGTGAATTCCAATTAGCAGGGTCGCCAAGCTCTGCGTTAAACTCTATCATATTTTTTACAAAAACATCTTCTGAAGTATATATTTCTTTAAATACATAATTCATGTGCACCATAGCTTTATGTAGCTCTGTTTCAACAAAAGTATCCTCAGGTGCTTCTGTTTCTAATTCAGGTGCTTCTGTTTCTAATTCAGGTACTTCTGTTTCTAATTCAGGTACTTCTGTTTCTAATTCAGGTACTTCTGTTTCTAATTCAGGTACTTCTGTTTCTAATTCATGTGTTTCTAACTCAAACTCAAACTCATCATCTTCATCTATATCGTATAGCTCAAATATTTTCGGAGAAACAAATGCTGCACCATCTTCCCCTAAAACTATATCATCTTGCTTTTTTTCTGGCTCATATTGTCCTAGAGTCTCGATTATTGGATCAGGTTGGATTGCTTCTGAGTTTTCAGTTGTATAAACCACTGAATATTCTGTACCATCTTCCTCTGAAACCATGCCCTGTTGCTTTTCTTCTGACTCCTCAGTGGGAACATCATACATTGTATTAAATACTGAAGAAGTTATGCTATCTGCTTCTGAAATTACGTCATATCTATGATCTTGATTATCTTCTGGAACATCTTGTTGTTCTGCTGAATAATATTGTTCTTGATGCTCCATATAATCTGACGACTCGACTTTGTTGACCTCTAGTTCTTGTCTATCTCTTAACATCGCTTGTATGGCACTAGTGTCGATTGCGCTTGGTTGCAACTTCTTAGGCTCTGGTTTAACTGTAGCAGGTATTGCCGCTCTTTCCGCGAATAACTTCGCCACTGGACTTAATGTTGTTGCCTCTTGAGATAATTTGCCAATTGTTTTTTTCTCGGTTTTTATCATTAAGGTTTGTTTGTTACTAATCATATGACGCATCATTTGATCGACTTGATCTTCTGCTTGTTTGGCAGATTTATATGCTTCAGCGTCATCAGCATAGACAGATTTCTGCAATTCTTCCAATCTTGCCTCTGCTTTTTTTCGTTCAGCATCCAATTTCTGACGTTCTGACTTTCTGGTTTTAGTTCCTTTTGCTTTCTTAGTGTTAGATGCAATTTCTTCATTAATTTTACTAATCTCTAACATTTTAGCCTCTCTTGAGGCTACCGCGTCTGCGGCTAAATATAGCATTTTGGCTTGAGCTACTAAATTTTCTGCCCTTAAAAGCTGTTGCTTAGTTTCTGCATTTAAGTCATATAATAGAGACTTAGCTTTTAGCAAATCAATAGCGGAAATAGCGTCGGCTATTTTAACTCCAGCATCTAGTTGCTGTTCACTTTCCCTGCTTTGAACACTAGATAAACCATCATCACTATCTTGTTCTAGATCATAGGCATAGCCTGATGCGTCGTCATCACCATCTATCATTTCGCGTCGTATTTGCATTGCTTCTTTCATGGAGCCTCTAGGTTGCACATCGTAATCATTCTCTGCATGATCATCTGTTTCAGCTCTATTTAATTTTTTAGATAGTTCAGCATTTAATTTAATACGATTTTTGCTCGTGGTTGCTTTAAACTCAGTTTTGACTGGTTGCGATTCGGCTTCATCCGCGCGCTTAATCACTACATTCTCTTTGGGTGTTTGTTTTGCTGCTTGCTCAATTACTACGCCTTGATAAAGCTTAACTACTTCAGCAGCTAATTTAAAAGCTGCAAAAATTAACTGCGCATCTTCAGGAATTGCTTCTGTTGCGCATGCCTGAACAAACCCGCCTATAATGCTGGCTTCTTGAATTTTATTTATATCTATGTTGTCGGGGTTTTCTATAGTCGCATTTATAATATTATTTGCTTGAATATACACGGCATGTATATCTCGAAATTTTGGGTTATTTTTCGCTAGCCGCATAAAAAATATTGCATTAAAATTTTTTTCTTCCAGCTTCTCACGCATAGCTTCCATTTCAATTTTTATTAGCCCTAGCTGTTTTTTTTCTTCTTCTGTTAACACGTTATTTCTCTTAATGTTACAATTTTACAACTTATATAGACCCTAGCTTAAATGAAAAGTTCAATTTTGCGCCCCCATAAGTGCATATACACAATTACGGAACTTTATTTCAATATCCCCCTCTAACTTTGTACTTGACCGCAAGGTTAAGTTATTTATTGATAAATACACAATTTGTGAGGAGAACATTATGGCTACTAAACGTAAAAATACGACCAACTCTAAGACGTACCAGCGTTGGACGCATACACAATTGGCCTCTACAGCACGCGTATGGTACAAGAAGTACTGCACTACTGCTAAAAAGCCAGTTTGGAGTACATCTAACGGCAAAACAACAGTGCAACAATGTGCTACTATTGCTAGTAATTTAAAAACAGTTTGCAAGTTCTTGCGTAGTAAAACTGTTGCTGCAATAGACGTTAAACTTAAAGCTCTTAAGACTCAAATTGCAAACCGCATGGGCATTGCAGTTAAGAGCTCTAAGGTTACTAGCTCTGCTATCAAGCGTTTAACTGCTAAACGCAAGCAAATTAACAATTGCACTAAAGTTGCTAAATTGGTGACGCTTTGTACAGGCCTTAAGCTTTCGAGCTTTAAAAACCCATCTGTTGGCAGAAGAACTACTGGTTACAAAAGCCAAAAATCTTGGGTTGGTACAACCACAAAGTCTGTTACTTCTAAGTATAAAAAACAGACTAAAACTCTTAAGAAAGAAATTCAAAAGCTTAAAACGCGCAATTCTTTCATGAGAAGCCAAGTAGCAAAATTCCGTAGAGAAGTTGCACAAATGCAACGTCATTACGGTACTTTGACTAATACAACACCAAAATGGAAGGTGATTGATTCTAAGAAAGTTGGACAGGAAGTATCCAACATTGTGCGTTTTAGTAATGCATTAAGCAATGCGATACAAAAACGTAAAGTTGGCTAAACCATATGGTTACAGCTTTTAAGGCGCACCATTAGTGCGCCTTTTTTTATGGTATGCTAGCCAAACATGTTTTAGGCAAATATTGATCCGCTAAGTTATTAGCTTTAGAACTTGATTTACCACATTGCCAATTAAATCCACCATTAGCAGTTTCAATTCCATATAGATACATATGATCGGCACCGACGGTTATATAGCTATCGTTTTGAAAGCCTACTCCTATTAATATGTATTTATTGCCGCTTACTGTTCCGCGATCCGCTGAAACAGTGTTTACGTATCTAAAATTAAGCTGCTTGACCGCACTATCGCCGCTAGTCGTGCCTGATACAAAGCCATTAGTGTCGCCATCGGTGAATAATACATAATACGGTGCAATTACGCCGGTTTTGGCTCTTAAGCCATTAGCTATTGCTTGAAATTCCTCGAGCACTTTTAAGCCCTCGGTTACTTTCGCGCGTGTAGTATAAGCTACATATTCAGTATGCCCTACAGTCGCCAGAATACTGATTATGACCAGTACCACCATGACGCTGACGATACTAAATCCTCGATATTTTGTTATCAGATTAGACATAGGCCAGGCCCCGACTATTAGCAGTTAATATATTGAGATTATAGTTAGTTTAGGGTATATTCTGCTCTGTTGCTGGCTGGGCGAAACCACGGGAATATACAATGAGTATAAGCGCTGTAACTTACACGAGTAAATTTACTTGGGATGGGGCCAAAATCAAGCCGAGCTTGATGATCTTGGCGATGGCCTTAACAATCTGGTTCGCACCAGTGCCAACAGGGCTTTCTATACAGGCCTGGCATCTGTTCGCAATATTTATCACAACTATAGTCTGCATAGTGGTCAAGCCGCTGCCAATGGGCGCAGTAGCTGTTTTAAGCATAGCCACCTGTGTATTCACACGTACTTTAACTATAGACCAAACATTATCTAGTTTTAATTCTCGCACTATCTGGCTAATTGTTATTGCCTTCTTGCTAGCTCGCGGCTTTATTAAAACCGGATTGGGTGCGCGCATTGCTTACTATTTTGTATACTTTTTCGGCAAGACAACTTTAGGCCTAGGCTATGGTTTAATGCTTACCGAGTTTTTACTATCACCGTTTATTCCAAGCAATACGGCACGTGGCGCTGGTATTATTTACCCATTAGCTGGGGCCTTAAGTAAAGAATTCAAAAGCGATCCAGCGAATAATACACAAGGGGTAATTGGCTCGTTTTTAATTTCGGTTTGCTATCATGCAAATCTAATTACCAGCACTATGTTTATCACCGCAATGGCTGCTAACCCGATGATGGTAGATTACGCGCAAGAATTCGGCGTAACTTTAACGCAACTATCTTGGGCTAAAGCGACAATTGTACCTGGTATAATAAGCTTAATTACGCTACCGGTAATTATTTATTATTTAAATCCACCGGAAATTAAAAACACACCTGGTGCAAAACAATTTGCTACTGAACGTTTAAAAGCCATGGGACCAATTTCTATTAATGAAATATTTATGTTGTCCACTTTAGGCTTATTGCTATTCTTGTGGATGATCGGCGACAAGTTTGGTGTTGATGCTACCAGTGCCGCTTTCTTAGGTTTAGGCTTGCTATTAGTTGGCGGGGTTTTAACCTGGGAAGATATACTCAGCGAAAAAACTGCTTGGGATACCTTTATATGGTTAACTACGCTGATCATGATGACTTCATTCTTAGCTAAGCTTGGCATGATTAGCTGGTTTAGTCAGCATATCCAGAATATGGTATTTGGCTATTCATGGCCCGCAGCATTAGCGATTTTATTAGCTGTGTTCTATTATTCACATTACTTTTTTGCCAGCTTAACTGCACACATAACTTCTCTATATAGCGCTTTTACCGCAGTGGCCATTGCTTGTGGTGCGCCACCGATGTTAGCTTGTTTAATGTTTGCATTTGTTGCAACTCTTAGTGGTTGTACCACGCATTATGGCACTGGTTGTGGTGTAGTTTATTTTGGCACCGGTTATGTAAGTTTTTCGAAATGGTGGACTATGGGTGCTATAATTGGTTTTGTACACATGCTAGTCTGGTGTGGAATAGGACCAGTGTGGTGGAAATTTATTGGCATATGGTAATGCCTAAATAACAAGAGATTAAAAATGGACAAGGAAGTCGCACCATCAATGTTTTGGGCGTTGTTCAAAACAGGGTAACACCTTAGCATCTTAGTCATTGTTCTGACCGGTCATATTTTTGTTAACATTAGCAGTTTCTACACACGCAAATGGAATCATTAATATGAGCGCAATCAGTAATAA
>Ga0209174_10000119_pt1 | contig 59278 bp, 43 predicted proteins | sample JI91814BDNA_FD_187505 | JGI IMG/M metagenome (GOLD analysis project Ga0209174, IMG submission 187505) | Wastewater effluent complex algal communities from Wisconsin, to seasonally profile nutrient transformation and Carbon sequestration -... | ecosystem: Engineered > WWTP > Effluent > Algae...
TCGTTTCATAAATAGGCTGATAAACCAAGTAAAAAGAGTTATTAATTAGAGCGGATTTTAGCTCCTGACCTACCACATGCATTTGGTTGATTTGTTCGGTGTATTGAGGAAGAAATCGTTCATAAATACTGTTGCTGTTCTCTTTGGCCCGGTACATGGCAATATCTGCAAAACTAATTAATTCGTCGATTGAGGCGGTGTCGCAAGGATAAAAGCTCACTCCAATGCTCGCATTAATAATCATGGTTGTATTATTTAGAGTAATGGGCTCTTCCAAGCCTGCCTTTAATTTATTGATTAAGGGGTCTGCATCTGATTTGTAGGTCAGCTCATTAAATATACAAATGAACTCGTCCCCTCCTAGGCGTCCAACAAAGTCAATAGCACGTATATTTTGTTTTAATCGGGTGGCAAATAATTTAATGATGTCATTGCCAACCCCATGACCAAGACTGTCATTAATTAATTTAAAGTCGTTGATGTCAATAAAGGCTAGGGCAAAGAGCCTATTATTAGCCAGAGCATTTTGGATAAAGAGTTGTAATTTATTTTGTAAAGAAAAGCGATTCGGTAGTGCTGTTAGATCATCATAGTTAATCATTTGAACAATCGTTTTTTCTTGTTTTAATTGCTCTGAGAGGTCGCGTATAAACCAAAGGTTGGTAATACTCTCTGGGGATTTTAAAAGCTGAACGGTACACTCAAAATACTGGCCATCTTTAGTTTCGACAGCAAGAAATGAATTTAATGCTGAGGTAGTATAAGGAAAGAAACGACGTAGAGCATGCCCCTCAGGTATGCGATTTAAAAACTGTTGAGGAAACGTATTTTGCTCCTCTGGGTTTCTAATCTTAAACGTATTAATGAAAAGCTCATTGAAATGGGTAACTTCTTTATGACGGTTGGTTTTAAAAATAATAAGATCAACTGAATTATAGATTAATGAGAGCAAAATCTTTCGGCTTTCATTTTGCTCCACAATGCTCAATTGATTAGCAATTAACTTATCATTGAGTTTTAATAGCTCCGTTTCTAATTGCTTCTGCTTACTCTCTTCAATCGTTAGCACTTCATGTTTGCTATTAAGTAATTGTTTCGCCTGGGATATATTTTTTAATTGTTCTTCCTTATTTTCAGCCAAAATAAAGCTGATGGTTAAATAATGATTAATTCGCATCGAAGCAAAAATCATTGTACAAGCATAGATAATTGCTGCGAAACCCAAATAGGTGAAAATGCCCCCTTGGAAGAAGCAAACAAGAGCATACGAAGTGAATACCGATATAATATAAAATATATGGATGTTTTTTAAATAACAGTGAAATAAACTGCCACCAGAGGTCACGGCAACATACACAACACCAATGACTAGGATTAGGGACTCATTGTGGTAGGTATAAAAAAGGGATAATGAAGATAAGGTAATGAAGGATAATGGTAGGGTCAAGTAGTAGGCCCAGCGATAATTAATACGCAACCTCAATGCTTTAGTGTTGTACGAAATTTGTACTGCAAGCTGGATTAACACAACAATGACTTCAAGAATAACCCAATTGGTCAGAAAAATTGATTTTTCGAGATACACAACTTCAACATAACAGCCCGCAGCTATCAACTCGCCCACCAAAGAAAATGGAAGATTTTTAAACAGCTCGTCCAGTAATTTCGGAGGTTTTTTTACAGTAATCTCTTGCCATTCATTTTGGCTCATTACTAATACCTTTATAGTTCGGCTCAAGAACAAGCAAGTACTGAAGACTGCATAAAATATCGGCCATAATCCTAGAATCTTTAATAGTGATAAATACGTGGGTTTAAGACTAAAGATGTTTGGAGTTTTACCGATATAGGATGTAAAGCCATTAGGATTTATTTTATGGATATTCAAAAAAATTGGTTCTCAATAAATAAAGGATGGCTAACTGAGCATGATGCAAGCCTAGACTCAACAAATACCTTAGTATTATTTTTTGCGGCACCTTCTTTTTTAAATAGTAAGCATGTTTCTGATTTAGAACAAATTTTTCCTAAATCAACGATTATTGGCTGTTCCACCAGTGGCGAAATTCTTGATAATGTAATTTATGATGAGAGCATTGTTTATACGGTCATTAGATTTGAATCAAGTACCGTAAAATTGTATCTAGAGGCTGATTACCTTAACAAAAACATCCAAGAATGCGGTGAAATAGCTGCAAATAAGCTGTATAACTGTGATTTGCGTCATGTATTACTCTTTTCAAGTGGATTTTCAGTAAATATTGACGAGTTTGTATTAGGGTTTCAAAAAAATGCAGGCCTGACATGTACTATATCCGGTGGTTTAGCAGGCGATGGAGAAGACTTTAACAAAACATGGGTATACTGCAATGGATTTCATGAGAACGCCATTATATGCCTTGGATTGAGTGGTGAAAAACTACAAATAAAACAAGGTTGTGAAGGTGGATGGCAGAAATTTGGTCTAGAAAGAAGAATAACCAGTTCAAAAAGAAATATACTCTATACGATAGATGGCATACCCGCATTACAATCCTATAAAAAATACTTGGGCGTGCTCGCAGATAAGCTGCCTTCATCAGCACTACTATTTCCTTTAGCCATAAGAAAAAACACCCAATCAAGTTATGTCGTAAGAACTATTTTGTCGGTAAATGAACAGGATCAATCCATAACGTTTGCCGGAGACATACCCGAAGGCTGGTTTTCCTCTTTTATGCGCTGCACCAATGAAGGTCTATTGGATGGTGCCAAACACGCTGCAATGCAAGCGGTACAATCTGTAGTTAAACCTTCTCTTGCACTTTTCATCAGTTGCATAGGTAGACGTATGGTTTTAGGAGAGGCTTGTTTTCAAGAAGTAGAGTCTGCTTTATCAGTAATGCAAACCAAGCGCGTAATGAATATCGGTTTTTATTCCTATGGCGAAATATCTGAAAAGCCGAATATAAACTCAAAGCTCCATAATCAAACAATGACGATTACAACCATTTCAGAAGGTGGCAATGCCTAATTATCATGAAGTATTAATAAATCAGCTACAACGACTCAATATCGACTTAACTAAATTGCCGTTAGATAGCCTTTGGTTAAAATTATTGGATGTGATCTCCCATACCTATCAAGAGTTCGATGAGCATCGGTATGCCTTAGAGCGATCAATTGAAATTTCCTCTGAAGAAATCGATCAAAGTAACATGAGGTATGAGAGCGAGTTGACTCGAATTAATGCAGTAACTTTCGATGGTATTATCATTACCACCGACAACTGGAATATAAGCTCGCTAAACCATAGAGCAACTTCTATTCTCGATACAAATGAAGAGGAATTTATCAATGGATACATCTCCGATAAACTCTTATTTTTAAATTCACAAAAAGAGCTATTGGATTTTAGTAAGCTACAGCATCATTTTGAATGTGGCAATAACTATGTCTGTCCAAAAGGGGTCATGATTAATCTGGCAAAACCGAATCACTTATTTTTTGCTTCATTTACCATCGCCCCATTTTACATGAATGATATTCTCAACTCGTATGTCATTATTTTTCGTGATATCAGTCAAGAAATCTATGCAGAATCAGAGCGTACTTTAGGGCTATTAAAAAAAGAGAATTTGTTTAAGAAAAAGGAACAATCTTTTATATCTAGTGCTCAAGAACTACTAGCTAACAATCATAACAGTGCATTTGCAACGCAATTACATCAGTATTTAGGTAGCTTAAATACGGAACTAATCCAATCTTATATAATTTCTCAGGCAATAGAATCAAATACTCATCTTCTCAATCAAATGTTAATAGACCCTGTTCAATCAGAAAATCAAAGCTTCTATATCAGCAATGTGATACCCGAATTATATAAAGGCATTACAGAACTAATAAGTTCAAAAGAGTTTAAAATTGAGAATTACATTAAGAAAGCGCTGCGAGTAAGTTCCTACCAATTTGTAGATGTTATCTATGAATGTATTGAGCATTGCACAACTATCATTAAAAGTGCAAACATTACTAATCTAGATTTAATACCTATGGATAGTAGCAGTACTTACCAGCCTTGGGTCATTGCGAGAATAACTTTAAAATCTGTTTATTTTATATCCAATGATTTAATTGCAGATAAATTAGAAAAAATTAGAAAAAAATCCTCTAGTCAATGGGTAGATTCAGTAAATGTCTCTGGCGACAATCATGAGTTGCACCTTTCATTCCATTTAAAAATGCCTGTTGCAAATAGTGAACTAACCAAAGAGTCAAATAAAACCCAAGGCTTACGCTGCATTTTATTTTTAGAAGAAGGGTCCGATTTAGTGGCTCAGTTGAACAAACATTTTTTATTGAATTATATGGATGTTGTTGAGACTCATACTGCAGAAGAAACCGTGAAATACATCAAGGAAGGTCGCCTGAATAAATCAGAATACAACATCATCATTTCAGATATAAAAGATTATAGAGGACTTGAGGACCAGGTATTACATGAAATTAGTAGTTATATCAACAATCAATTCTTGGGTGTAATTTATCTTAGTAATGAACAACCCCCACTTTCAGAACGATTAAAAATGAGAATCCACAATCTACCTAATAATCCTACAATGGATGAAATGCGAATACTTTTATACAGCTTGCGAGCACAACATTTGCAACAAACAAGTACTCTCGCCATACCAGATCTCACCTTTCCTCAGTACAATAGACGTATTCTCTTTATTGATTTAGAACCTTACTCACAGTCTCTTTATCTAGAGCTGTTTGAAAAATTAAATTTCAAATTGTGCCTAGCCAGCCTGACCGGATTAGATACCCAATTACTTCAGAGTGGATTTGAGGCAGTATTTATTAATGCAGGCAATGATATCGCCTCTTTAGCGCCAGTATTAGAACAAATAAATGCTGTTAATGCCTCACTACCTATTTACCTATTTACCGCTCCCTTACAAGATCATGAATTAACCGAGGTAATTTCTTATAAAATAGATCAATATCTCACCAAGCCCTTTTCTTTGAATGAGTTTTTATTACTGATCCAAAATAAATTTAGTTAATTTCTTAGGAAGACTATGAATTCATTATCATCAAAAATTCTTAGAAATTATCGCCTTATGGATACGAATATTGATACTGCTTTTGCGCTGCAAAAAATAGCCATTCCTATGGAGTTTTTAGCGGTATTAGTCGCAGTCGGTATCTTCCAACAACAATTATACAATTGGTTTTTTCTAGCATTAACACTTTCAATAGGTCGTTGTTTGATTTACTTGTTTGCAAATAAACGCAACAACCAGTTTTGGTTTATTTGCAGTAATATTTTATCTATGTGCACCTGGATAAGCTTTAGTATTATTTGCTCCTATATGAGCTACTTTAATGTAATGGTGGCAACGCTCCTTTTAACGGGATTAGTCTCTGGAGCACTTTTATTTATAACTTACGTTAGATATCTCTATATTTTTTATTCGGCTTTGATTTTAGGCGTATTCGCAATCATGATTATGTCTAAAGGCGGGGTACTTACAACTTTGGGTGGCGGCTTAATCATTCTTGTTATTTTCTTATCTTCCTTATCGCAACAATATAATACCCTTTCCGCCAGTTATTTCGAATCTTCAAGAGTAAATTCACTGCTTTATGACGAAGAAAATAAACAAGTAAACACTTTATCAATGCTTAGAGATCGGCTTCATGCCAGTAGCGTGGAAAGACAACTAATAGAAAACAAAATAGTTGAATCAAACGATTTATTGCAAAAATCAATTCAAAAATCCATTAATGACGATGAGTTATTGCAAGAAGAAATTTTTCTAATTTATCAAAAAGTAGGGCAGGGTATATTGCTGTCTGATGAGCATAGTGATTACTTGGCGATCAATCAATTTTTTTCTACGCTTTGGGGGATAGAAGAAAAGGAACAGTATAAAAGGGAGCAACTGCGAGAGCTTATAACTGCACAAATCAAATCAGATAGTCTACTCTTCCTCCATGCATTCCCATTTATAAAAAATACACATTCCTCAACAGTGTCCTTTGAACTCACTAAGACTGATGGGAAAATTATTGAAGTTCAAATTAAAACATTCAGAAAACAAGGTGTGCTCCAAAACCTTTGGGTATTTAAAGATATCACTAATCTTTTGACTAATGCCTTATCTATATCCCAACTGGGTCAATTTGATTCATTAACACAGTTGGCATCCAGACGACAAATTTATTCTTATCTAACACATTTAGTAGAACGGTATCAAAGTAATGACCTCAATTTTGCCCTAGCCTTTATTGACATCAACGACTTTAAATTAATTAACGACAGTCTTGGTCATGGGGTTGGCAATGACATCATTAAATTATTTGCCACCCGATTAAAACAAAATATACGTGCTATTGACTTTGTTGGACGCCTAGGAGGGGACGAATTCATTTGTATTTTTAATGAGCTGACCTACAAATCAGATGCAGACCCCTTAATCAATAAATTAAAAGCAGGCTTGGAAGAGCCAATTACTTTGAATAATACATGCATGATTATTAATGCGAGCATTGGAGTGAGCTTTTATCCTTGCGACACCGCCTCAATCGACGAATTAATTAGTTTTGCAGATATTGCCATGTACCGGGCCAAAGAGAACAGCAATAGTATTTATGAACGATTTCTTCCTCAATACACTGAACAAGTCAACCAAATGCATGTGGTAGGTCAGGAGCTAAAATCCGCCCTAATTAATAACTCTTTTTACTTGGTTTATCAGCCTATTTATGAAACGAATACCCATCAAATAGCTAAAGTAGAGGTCTTGTTGCGTTGGCATGAGCACGCCTTACCCAGTTTTTTTATCCCCTTGGCTGAACGTTTAGGTTTAATTCATGATATTGGTTTATGGGTTTTAAGAGAGTCCTGCAAAGCGCGTTATGAGTTGTCTAAACTGCCTGAATTGGCTGATTCTGACATCAAATTTTCGGTGAATATTTCCTCACGGCAATTGCAGACACAAAAGCAAATTAATGAGCTTTTAGAGCAGGTCGCGAATTCTCCCTGTAAACCTGAGTGGTTGGAATTTGAACTCACTGAAAGCACCCTGGTCGATTTAGAGAAGGCTATGGCCTTTATTAGTACCTTAAAGTCTTTGGGTATTAGCGTCGCTATTGATGACTTCGGTACCGGCTTTTCCAGCTTAAGTTACTTAAAAAACATTCATTTCGACGTCATTAAAATTGATAAATATTTCCTCGACAATATTTTTGAAAAACCCCGAGAAATGAACATCTTCCAAGCCATTATCCATCTGGCTCATATGTTAGAGGCTAAAATTACCATCGAAGGTGTCGAGACTAAAGCACAATATGATTATTGTGTTCAAGCTCAATGCCAGTTTATTCAAGGGTTTTATATGTCTAGGCCTATAGACTTTGTGACGCTAATTGAAAAATTAACGGATTCAGAACTTAGCAAAAATTCGGCTCAATCCCAATCAAGTACCCAGAATTTAAAGTATAGCGATTTACCTTATTTGTAGCTGAAAGATGCTAGGGCTATGGAGTTTCCCTAGAGGGTAGAAAAAATAAGAGTGTCCATGTTGTAACTAGATTTAATGAATTGACTAGACTAGCCTTATAGATAATTATTTTGATAAATGCTTAAGGGATGATATGCCAAGGCAACGTTTATGGGTAATTATTACAGCCGTATTGCTGTCTCTATTTGCCACCCTACTGCCCGTGTTAGCAGCGAATTACTTATCGTGGTTACGGGCTACTGATCTTGAACAGTCCAGGCTATCCGAAGTCAATAACAGACTTATAACGCGTGTAAGACAAACTTACAGCGAAGCAGAAAAAACGCTTTTTTATTTAAATGATAACAAAACTACCTCTCCGTGTTCAGCAGAACATATTCTACTGATGAGAAAAGCTACGATAAACAATCCAATGATTGAGGAAGTCGGTTATATTGAAGGTGGAAATCTTATCTGCGGGACCTGGGGAACCACAAAACCAATCCCCACTCATTTTACCAATGAAATAACCTACAACGGAGTTAAAATTTCACTGAATGGAAGATCTATACAAAGCCCTGATGTTCGTATGGTGTCTTTACGCTTTGGGTCTTATTTTGTACTAGTCAATGCTTCCCAATTTTCAAGTATTGTCATCGATCCCAAAATTAAAATTGCAGTACTGTCATCTAGTGGTGTTCTGGTTACTGCGTACAATAACCCAGATCTTACTATTATTAAAAATTACATTAATGCTAAAAACAAACCAACATCAGATGATGACATTATTTCCGTGGTAAAAAATGAACGATTTACTGCAGTTGCAATGGAACATAAATCCAATTTCTATGAAACCCTCTCAAAACAACAACTGGCACTACTTCCTTTAGGTTTAATCCTGGCATTACCACTTATTGGCGTTATTATTTATTTTTCAAGACGTCGACTGTCTATAGAAAGTGAACTTAAATATGCTTTAGATAACAATAAATTAAGGGTATATTATCAGCCAATTGTTGATTTAAAAGATGGATCTTGTACAGGAGCCGAAGCTTTAATACGTTGGTTTACTTCTACTAATGAATCGATTTCCCCAGATTATTTTGTCGCAGTGGCAGAAAAAGCAGGTTTTATCTCTAAAATAACAAAATACGTCATCAATGAAGTAATCAATGACATGCAAGCGACTTTGGTGAAAAACAAAAACTTGCATATTTCTATTAACTTCAGCGTTAGCGATTTTCATGATACTGAAATCATGACTTTTCTCGAAGACAAATTGAATAATTCAGGTATAGAGCACGAGCAAATTTGGCTGGAAATTACCGAGCGACAAATAGTCTCCTTTGAAACAACAAGATCTGTGATGGATGAAATCAGATTAAGAGGTTATAAATTTGCCATGGATGACTTTGGTACAGGCTACTCTAATCTCTCTTATTTAAAAAATCTCACTCTCGATATATTAAAAATTGATAAGTCCTTTGTAGACACCATAGGTATGAACACTGTGACCAGTGGCATCACTGACGATATTATTAATATGTCTAAACGTTTAAATTTAAAAATTGTCGCAGAAGGTATTGAATCCACAGGACAGTATGAGTATCTATTAGCAAGAGGTGTGGAATATGGACAGGGTTGGTTGTTTTCCAAAGCTTTAAGCCGCGATGACTTTATTAAATACCTAGAAAAAGTGAACAAATCTCTAATTACTAATCCAGATATCAATTAGATTGGGTGGGTACGTCATTTTCGAACCGTTGCCCACCTGCATTCCTCATTTAAATAAGTGTCCTGCGTTTCTATCGACACTTTATTTAAAAACGCCATTCATCCAATTAGCTAAATCATCGTCTGTCACTTCCTCTAAATCCAAGCGCGTAGGCACAACTGGAGAATAAAACGTAAAACTAAACCGTTTTGACCCCGGCTGAGAAACGATTGCTTGCATCATTGGTGGTGTCATAGGAGGTGGCAATTGGGGCTCCTGCACAGGAATTGCATCCGCTACGTCATTCGTTAACACCGTATTACATCGCGTATTTTCCTGCCCCAAAGAAGCTACAGGATAAGTAGGTATGGACTCGGCATCGGCATTGTTGAAATTCGATTTAGAAGTGCTTTCAGTACTGTCCAGTTTTCTTTTTTTCTCGTCTCCTTCACTGCTAGAAGCAGACATACCCTGAGAATCGAGTTGATTGGTCGAAGCAGATTCTAGATTACGTTTTTGCGCTCGGGTCAGTCTTTGATTAGGAAGACTTCCTGGAATGACTAACTGCTCCGGCGGCAGATACGCTATTTGATACTTTGGCATGGGGTTTCCTATGGCGAAATTTAATTAATTGCACATAATAACACCTTTTATGCTCAAAATAAATACTTATGCCTTACTTTAACGCCAACTAGATTGTTTTTTAACTAAAAATTTACCGCTCAGTAATGCATGTTTCGAATGGATCCCTTGGTTATGTGATGTTGTTGGCCACACAGTGGTTTAGGTGCTCTTGAAAAACGTCGTGTTTTTCGAATGTTTTACCACCCCGTCCTGGAGAACTTTGGTTCTTGGGAGTTCTGTGCGGCGCTGTTGATTGGATATCGACAAATTGTGGCACGGAGCAGCTCCCTTCTCCCTACTTGCTGCCCCTGCCTTTCTACTTAAATTATCATATTGAATTGTACTATTACTCTGCATATACTCCCCTCCGAATGAATCATTGTTAAGGAAATATATGCCTAAAGTTAAATGGCAATTAGAAACGTTTTCAGCTACACAGATGCGTGATCGTCATATGGATATTCCTAATGGAAAAGTTGTATTTTCAAGTTCAGATTCAAAAAACATTAAAAAAATAGAACTCTGTTTATCTAAAGAATATTTTTATATTTTTATTTACTCGCATCAAAACAATGAGACCTCTATTGAAAATTTAAAGTCTAGTGTAGAGGCACGCGTTCTGGAGAAAATTGGTTCTTTGCATAACACTAACATACCAGCCCAGGAGGATAGCGCTGAACTAACAGAAGCATCCTTTTATTCTAATAGTCTTAATGATAACAAAGGCGATACTTGTCAAAATATATTTACTTTAATCAGGGAATTAGAACCTGCATTTCCTGCAAAATATTTAAAATATATAGAAACATTGACAGCCCCTTACTCATTTTCATTGCAAACAGCAAATAGGAATAAAACCACAGCTTTAGTGGCCTTGAGTTTTATATCGGAGCATAGACGTTGTGTGAAGGACTCATCAACAGAAGCAGATGACGATAATGATGACCAGATAGTTGATGATCCCCCTTTGATGGGCATGAGTTGACTCTTAACTTATAACAACATATTGGAGTAGGTTGGATCATGAACTAATGAATCCCCACGAAACTTAAAGATGATTGATGCTAGTATAAGATTGTTGTTGGGTTATAACCCAACCTACGGCCCTGATGTTACATTGTGGCACGGAGCAGTTCCCTTCGCCCTTTTATGGGATGAGGATTGCTTATCGGATGGTAGAATCTCTCGGCAATGGGGTTTAGCCTAGGGTCGCGACCCAGCCTACTGTAGGTAGTTATCCTAATAATATATTCGCATTAGTAGATTCTCACTATAATGGTTATTTAAGGCTATTATCTTCTTAAACCATTAAATTCTCATTATAATAAGAAAAAGATGAAAAAAACAAAAAATAAGCTATAATTCTTATTATAATGAGAGAAACTTGGTGGCTCAATGGAAAAATACACTATTAACACCCCCGAATGCCTAGTAGATGCACTTAAAACTCGCCGGCATCAACTGAAAATATCCCAAAAATCTTTAGCTGATTTTTGTAATCTTTCATCTAACGGTATTAGCCGCATTGAACTCGGTCTATCCGACGTGCAGTTATCCACCCTATTGAAATTATCAAAGGTTTTAGGTTTTAAATTAGTTTTAGAGATGGAAACATGAAATCATTGTATGTTTTTCACAACAATCAGCGGGTAGGTATTTTTTTTCGCGATGAAAACTTAATCTCCTCTTTTTTATATGATGAACAGTGGCTTCAGAACCCAAAAAGTTTTCCATTAAGTATCGCAATGCCACTATCAAAGGAACCTTTTAGCAATAGAATTACTTTGTCTTTTTTTGAAAATCTTCTTCCTGAAGGTGAAGTACTTGATGCATTAGAACACGATTATAATATCCAAGGGCCTTTTGAATTTTTAGAGCGCTTTGGTAAAGACTGCGCGGGGGCTATTACCGTCACTGCAGATTCCCAATTTACCTATAGCCCTAACGCTACACATATCGAAAAAATAGATATGGATAAGATCTATGAGGCCATTAGCAAAAAAAAATCGGTAGCTGAAACTATCTCTCACATGGTCCCAGGGTATTTATCTCTGGCCGGGGCCCAAGACAAATTTCCCGCAATCGTAATAGATGGACAGGTATTCCTACCAACCCATGGTGCCCCTACTACTCATATAATTAAAACTCCCATGCTTCGTTATGGCATTAAAGAATCTGTTTATAACGAATTGTATTGTATGGAATTGGCTCGTTCTATTGGGCTACATGTTGCACAGTGTGAGATTTTGGAAGGATTGTATCCTTTATATATAACGGAACGATACGATCGCTACAAAGATAGCGAAGGGATAGTCCAAAGACTGCACCAACAAGATTTTTGCCAAGCTCAGGGAGTAGTAAGCGAAACAAAATATGAATTTAAAGGAGGACCTAGCATCAAGGATAATTATGAATTGTTGCTTAAACAGGTCTCAGCTACTAAACGTATCCAAGCCTTGCAACAATATCTTTCCTGGATATGTTTTAATTTACTCATTGGAAATAATGACAGTCACTCCAAAAATCTATCATTACTATTAATAGACAATAAAAATGAACTAGCACCTTTTTATGATCTCCTATGCACGTCAATTTATGAAACATTGCACAAAGAATTTTCTTTTAGAATCGGCGATCGATCTGACTTTGCAAAAATAGGTTTAAATCAATTTAATAGATTAGAAGAAGAATTAGGTATAAAAAAAGGAGCGTTTACTCAACGCATGAAAGATACCCGCGACCTTATTTTAACTTGTAAAGATCAGGTTTTAGAACAGATAATGGATAAACATCCTCAAGCTAAAATTCCCAAACGTATATGCTCAATGATTGGTAAACGGGCGAAAGGCCTTCACCAGCAAGGCGTTATTTAACGGGTATCAGATAAAAATTCACTCCTCCAAATAATCAATACTTTGTATTATTAAAGTATGATCACCGTCTTTGACGTGGAGTCTAACACTATCACCAACGCGGGCTTTCAACAGAGTTTTAGCTAAGGGGGAAATCCAGCTTATTTTTTTCAAATTAATATCTGCTTCATCCAAGCCTACAATTTTTACTGTATGGCATTCACCTTTATCATTTACATAGCGAACTGTAGCGCCAAAAAAAACTTGTGTAAGACCTGCTTGAAGTTTTGGATCAACAATGACTGCGCTTTCCAAGCGTTTAGTAAGATATCGAATACGTCTATCTATTTCACGTAAACGTTTTTTTCCATAAATGTAATCACCATTTTCGGAACGATCGCCATTCCCCGCGGCCCAACTGACCACTTTTACCACTTCAGGTCTTTGATTACTGACCAAATCTCTTAATTCAGTTTGCAGTGCAGCAAAACCATAAGGCGTCATATAGTTTTTGAAATTAGGAATTACGATATCTGGCCCTTCTGGCTCATCGTAGTCATCATCTTCTTTAGTAAAAGCCTTGCTCATAATAATTCCTAGAAAAATGCTTGCAGCCTAATACAGTGAGAAAAGCATGATATCACACCTAATTATTCACTACGTCCTGTAGCTATACACAAGCCGTTGCACGTTGACGCTAGATTCGTTAGCAAAAGATACGTTATTTGAAGATATTAATCAGTTCATACAAAGCGTAAATAAAAATTGAAATCCGGTTAAAGCTATAGAAGTTACTCAATGCCCTGGACCCTATCTCTCCATTCTTTTAATAATTTAATATTATTTAAACTTTCCTGCAGACTGATTTGCTCATGGAGTAAAATAGAAGGATTATTAATTAATGTGTTCACTGTATTGATTTGGTATGTATAAGCAGAGATAGGACTATTCAATCTTATTTCACTAGGCTCCTCTTGATCAGACAGATAAAGCCGAAAAAGCTGATCACCAACTGTTGGAAACCATGGGTTAGTGATCATTTCTAATCGACCCTTTTTGCCCCACACAACAAATTGCCAACTCATCGCTAAATCGTCGGAAACAGTGATAGTAGCAATTGATTGATCATCAAATCCCAAGATTACTGATGCCCGGGTATCATTCTGAGGATGAACTGAATGGGGTATACCAAAGGCTTTTAAATTTATAGTCTTAGCTTCGGTTAAATACTGGATTAATGATAGAGGATAGCAACCTAAATTATATATCGCGCCGCCAGCAACTGGATTTGCCAGATGTGCTATTGGAGCCGTGTAAGACGCTTGAAAAAGTTCGATCGTACCGATTAATTTTTGCTGTAGCAGCGTTTTTATTTCCTGTATCAGAGGATGACAACGATACATAATTGCTTCCATGCAAACTAAACCTTTGGTTTGCGCAACAGCAATCATTTCAAGGACTTCATGTTCATCCAGCGCAAAAGGTTTTTCGCATAAAACATGTTTGCCTGCATTTAAGCAGCTTATGGTCCATTCCTTATGTAAATGATTGGGTAAGCCTACATAAATAACATCTAAACTGGTATCAGCGATTAAATCAGCATAGCTATTATAAGCTTGAGGGACGGAAAATTTTTTGGCAAATTCCTTTGATTTAGTAGAGTCTCTACTGGCAATCGCGGTAAGTATCCCATTACTAGATTCGGAAATGGCAAGTGCTATTTGCTCAGAAATAAAACTGGTGCCTAAAATGCCCCATTTGATGCGCTTCGAATTCATGGTTTGCTAGGTTTTCTTGCTTCAATTGTTAGGTCCCGTTTATCAGCCCAACGTGAAGGAAATGAACCATAACCTTGTATAACAACCGGTTCATCCTGAAAGGGTTTGGATTCTATTTTAGCCATGAAAATACTCAATTTTTGCAAAACGGATTCACGTGAATCAAGTACCACATTTTCTTTTTTGTTCATAATTTACCTGTAGCAGTTAAAATGGATAAAATCTTATCATCATACTTCTGTAAAATCACGTATATTTATTTATTCAGTGCCAATTACAGAATGCAAAGCTCATGCAATGTGCACAAAGTACTCTAGCCCTGCTCTATACAATTTAAGTAATTCAGTTAAAATTCGTTCTTTTGTTACTGGAAAAAAGATGCACCCGTCATTCCAAAAATACTTTGAACAATACCCACAAGATGTGGCTCCCTTTATGCATTTACAACTCGATAAGTGAATGACTCAGCTCCTTCAAGCAATCAACCCAAATAAATGCGTGTCCCAACCTACGGCCCTGATGTTAAATTGTGGCACGGAGCTGCTACCTTCTCCCTTTTTAAAGGGAGAAGGGTTGGGGATAAGGGTTTCTCATCAGGTGGCATAAGAGCGTGATTTTGCATCATTTTTTAACTTGTCCATCCTTGTTCATACGACTAACTATCTATCTAATTAAAAAAATCATTTAAAACCTTTGAACTATTTTTGAGTTTAAGACTCCTACCTTTAATCGAGATTGTACCACCCGAGAAGAAACCCTCATCCCCAACCCTTCTCCCTTAAAAGGGCGAAGGGAGCAGCTCCGTGCCACAATTTAACATCAGGGCCGTAGGTTGGGTTATAACCCAACAACAATCTTCTACTAGCATCAAGATTCATGTTGTCGCGACCCAACCTACGCCTTAAACAGAACTCCCAAGAACCAAAGTTCTCCAGGACGGGGTGGTAAAACCTTCGAAAAACACGATGTTTTTCGAGAGCGTGCCAAGGATGGCGAAAGCGCGTTTTACCACCCCGTCCTGGAGAACTTTGGTTCTAGCACTGATCTAGCGCGTAGATCAGGGTATGCCTCAGCATCAATCCTCATTCATCATCAAGATTCGTGGGGATACATCAGGTGCGACCCAACCTACTGCTAATACAGCAGTTTGAAACCTTTGGGTATTCAAAGAATTAGATTTTTGAACTCTTGCAAAGCCTCTTTTCGAATGATATCGCAACACTCCTCTTGCTCAGAATAAACAATCACAGCATCACCAGTGGTTAATTTTCTAATTAATTGGTTTTTCTTGGTTTGAATGTCCAACTCATACTCACCATAATCGGTAGCTTGGCGCGTTATTATCTCAATGATGAGATTTTCTAAAGCCTCAATGCTAAGCAAGCGGTGATCTACTTCAATCATTTAATTCCTCTGTATACGTTCAGTACAATTGTTTAGTCAAAAGACTTGGACTTTAAACTCAGTTAAATTAGCTAAATAGTCTTCAAGGCTTATCAAATCTACGCAGGGCCTTGCGCCAGTTTGATTTAATTCTCCTCGTAGAATTTTTTTGGCTAATACAATTGCCGGTATGGTAGGAATCTCCAACCCTTCACCGTATTCGGCAATGATGAACCATTTAACGCATTTATATTTTTTATTGTGATCCAACCCTTCGATAATGACGTGCATACCACTTTTGTTAGTACAGCCTAAATTGAATAGTCGGCTTATCTTTTGAATACCTCGGGTATGGCGTGATAAATTGATGGGCAAACCTAGTCTTATGGCCCAGGAGGTTAGCCACATGCAAAAGTGCATGGCCGTACTTTCAACCCCCGCGGAAAACTGGATATTTTTGATATTAAAATACTTTGGCAGTAAATCAAGGTCCGGTACATCGCAATTAGCCATCCAGCGTTTGCCAAGTACAGGATAGGTTTGCGAATACAAATCTTGCCACCCATAGACCGTTTTCTTAGTACCCGGAAAAGGCTTCAAGGGTTTACCCAAATAACTTAAAATAGCAGAGGCGGAGGCTAAACCATTAGCAGTTGTTTGTGCCGTTGATATCCCGTATTTCAAATGATCTATTTCAGAAAATTCGTTTTTAAAATGGCTCACTACTGCAGAGGACAATCCTGGTATACTACTTGCCCCACTAATAACAACTACGCCTTCTCTTTTGGCAGCATCATCTAACTGCGTTATTCCAGTTACAAAATCGCGTGCATCTGCCAAATCGAGATAATGAACATGATTTTCAATACAAATCTTAACTATATTATAGCTAGCACCTTGAAAGGGTCCGCAGGTATCGATAAGCACCGCTGGTTTTAGTTTTTTAAGCGCCGCATCAAGGCCAGTATGAATATCAAAAATTTCCATACTGATCTGAGCAGCAGGAACTCTACTCTTAATTTCATCAATACCAGCGCTGGCTTTACCAGCATCTCGACCAACAACAATGACTTCGATATTATCTTTGCATAATGCCAGACAAATACGTTTACCAAAGTTACCGTAGCCACCAAGGACCATAACGCTTTTATTCATAGAGAACATCCTTTATGCCGGTTTATACACCATCAAATAAAAAATAATAATTACCGCACTAAAGGCAGGCATCCCCAAATAAAACCAACAGTTATAATAGAATTGATACTGTTTTGGAAGATTAGGAATATTGCTTTCTAAGGCCACTTTTAACAGATCTCTCATCCGAATTTGTAACCAAACTACCGGTAGCCAACAAGCCCCAATTAGCAGATATAATATTAAGGTATGGATAATCCATGGGGTAGAGAATGTTAATCTTAATATTTGCATGAGCAAATAACCGGTAATCGGTTGAATTATTACCGCAGGGGTCGTAAAAGCCCAATCAGCAATTACGACATTGCGCACAGCAAAATACCGCGCTTGTAAATCTGCCTGTTGATGAGCTCGCCAAAAATAGAAAGCGCTCCCTAATCCCGTTCCAAATAAGATGGTGGAGCTTAAGATATGAAGCAGTTTCAATAGTTGGTAGCTCATCATATTCCCCAAGTGAAAGGATTATTGTGAACTATGAACCCGTAGTTCGCAATCTACGGAGTTGCAGAAACAGCTTGATCGAGCTGCACGCTATTTTTAGTAGCCATTTCCTTTGCGAGTGCTGCTTTAAAGTTTTCAAAGAAATGACGTACCTTAGTTAAAGGTATGCAAGGATCTTTATCGTTAGTATTTGCTCCGAGGAGCTCAAAGACTTCCAGCCATCCTTTTCTAGCAGCCGTGTGTTGAAGCGAGGCCGACGAAAAAAAACTATTAGTATTTCTTCCTGTTGTAGTTTCTTCCGGATCTTTGCTGATCCGTAATTCTAAATACTCATAAAGCTTGCTAAGTTTTACTATTTTTGTCTCTGTATTTTCTTGGTCTTTACTAATAAAGGATACTAACTCGTTCCATTTATCCTCATCAATTAAACCTTTTTCATTCCAAATACGTGTAGTACCTAGATGAAGAAATTTACCATAACTTCCATTTTCGGGAACAAAAGCCCCACTTTTGCTAAAAGGGCAAACATGACTGGCATTAAAAAGCGCTATAACTGTTCCTTTAACATAAGGTTGCTTTCCATGATGGCGCGCGAGCCCATCACCTACTGTTGTAGAGGAAAAATTCATCGCCTCATCTGAAAATTCAAAGGCGTGGAGTGCAAACGGATTTTCGTATTTTTCTTGTGCCATGGATAATTCCTTTTAAAATCGATCTGGACTGTCCAGAGGAAAAGAGAACTTACACGAAAAAGCGAAGGGAAGTCTAATCACATTCTTTAATATCTGTTATAAGATTTTTTTATAATGTTCACCAAACGAAAAATGCATGGCCTAGCATTATGAAAAATTTACAGAATCAACTATTAAATTTAGGTGATTTTATTCAGTTACACATAGCTTAATTTGAAAATTCTTCTTAAACTTAGAGTATCCCTATTTTCAAGGAATGATTGTCACCATGCACCTTCGACTATTCTTCGCTGCAGCAGTATTTAAGATTAAAAAATATCTACCATGGTGTCTAATCTGTTTATTTTCCCTAAATTCCTTTGCTACTGGCAACGAGAAAGAACTGATCCGCAAAATTGCATCTATAGAAAAAAACTCACATGTCATAATTGGCATCAGTGCCGTTTTAATCGAGAAAAATAAAATCATTTCTCATAATGCGAAGCAGCGATTTTTTATGGCAAGCACTATTAAACTGCCCATAGCATTAGCCTTTCTACACCGTGTTGATGAAAAGAAAGATTCCTTAAACCGTACCATGAACTTAGATTTTAAAAATTCCGTACCTGGATCGGGATCTTTGTATCACGCCTTCGAACGCAGAAAGATTAGTGTTCCCATGCAAAAAATTATGAATCTCATGTTGATTGAAAGTGATAATAGTGCAAGTGATGCCCTATTACAGGCAGTCACAGGACCCGCTTACGTAACTAAACGTATGGGTGAAATTGGTTTTAAAAACATTATTATTAATCGCTCCATCCTCGAAATACTGATGGACACCAATCATGTCGCACGCTCTTATTTAAAAACACACCAAACCGTTTATGTATGGAAAAAAATATTCAACAAAACACCTTTGTGGCAAAAAGCTTCAGCTTGGGAAAGGTTTCAAAAAGATATTCGCGATACCACCACCCCGCATGATATGGCGCAGTTGTTGGTTAAATTATTTAAAGGACAAATTCTATCTGCGGATAGTACAAGATTACTAATACACACCATGGAGCAATGCAGAACGGGCAGGCATAGAATAAAAGGACTGCTCCCAAATTACGTAAAGGTAGCGCATAAAACGGGAACTTGGGGTATAGACGAGATTAAATACATTAAATACCCAGGTGCAAAAAATCTTTACCGTTTTGCCAGTGATGTGGGAATTATTACTCTTCCTAAAAACAAAGGGCATATCGCTATTGCCATCTATGTTAAATCACAATCAGCAAGTGACTACCCACGTAATCGTGCGATTGCATTAACAAGTCGGGCTATTTATGATCATTTTATGAAGTAGAACAATCCTCACTCTACTTCCCTAGGCTTGTACGAGAGCTCCAAGAATCTCGTGTAGGAATGAGATCCCTGGATCCCGTGGACAAGCCACGGGCCGAAGTGAAATTTGAATCAAACAACATTGACTAAATATTATGCTTTAGCAAATTTTCCTGCTGCCTCAACAATATTATCAAGATGCTGTTGGGAATATTTCTTCTCGAGAGATTGTGGCGTTGGGAAATGCCAGAAACTTATAGGAGAATTGGTTGTTGACGCAAACTTTTCCCAATTAATTGGAGTATTATCCACTTCCTCAACTTTTAGTGGAGCAACATGGGAAACGTTTTTAGCTCCATGATAGCTCATAGCTGCGAAAGCAGGTGCAGCTGACACTGTTGTTCCTGCGCGTGAAATGTTGTCAGCAATAAACTCGTCCAATTGCGCTTGTTTAGCAGAACTAATCGCATTATATCTAACATCCGCATAGGTTAAATTAGGCATACTTAACAATAAATCAACTGAAGCATCCGTTAAGCCGCAAGCCTGTGCCGTAATCGTAGTGACATTGGGCAATTTAGTAAACGCTGCAAGATCAGCATCGCCTCTAAGACTAAAGCTTAAGTTAAGCACCTGCAAAGATGATATTTTGGCTGCTTGCACAACATTCGAATTTGGAATCCCAATCGCAGTAAAATGAGTCAGTCCTGGAATATTACCTACATATCCCCAACCTGTAGATGTCATAGTACGGCAATTCGAAAGATCTAGTGCGCGTAAGTTGAGGTTTTTGCTGAGTAACAGCGCTGTGTCATCCCAAGCTTCGCAACCACGAAAATTAATCGAGACCATTCTGGTATTAGCAGCAACTTTTAAACAGCCAGCATTACCAAAATTTAATGCATTCCCAGAGAGATTAATTTCCTTGAAATTGGGATTTGCCATTAGAGCAACTATGTCGGTCATAGTTACACCAGTAGCAGTGCCGCCTCGTATAATTAAAGTTTCCAATCGGGTATTTTGGAAAGCACTTAATCTGCCTCCGGCCTGACTGTAAGACAATTCGAGATGAACTGGATTGACAGCCGCAATGCGCTCAGCACCTAGAGCCCCCAGAGCGGAGTTGTTATCAGCACGTAAAGTTTCGACGCCTTTGCCAATTAATCCGTCAATATGCCTGGCTGTTAAACCGCAACCGCTAAGATTATAGGTATTATAACCTTGGTCAAAAGCTGCTTTTGCAATGATTTTTAATTCTTCGGGAGTTACTTTTTGATTTGAAAGGTCAACAACAGGACGGTTTTTTCCATCCACTATGATATCACGTAGTACTTGGGCTAAATTTAACATCTTACCTCCATTTAAAATATTAAAACCTGAAGCAATCATCGCTTCACAACATCATCATGGAGGAATAAATTTTTATCGTCAAGAAAGATTTTTTTACTAGGTTTGTTCGTTTAATCAAGTGCTTGTGGTGATGGGATCCCTACTTACCGTGCTACTCCTCCCTACTTACCGTGCCACTCCTCCCTACTTACCGCGGCCTAAGGTCCGCGGTATCCAGGCGTTCTTGATTAAGATCGGAACTGGATTCCGCGGACCTTCGGCCGCGGAACGTAGGGTGGGTTCCCCTACTAGCCTGCACTAATAAGTGCTATATTTTATTTTAATTTTAAAGATTTACACTCATTTTTATTCGCCTCTTAGCCTTAGTACAAGGTGAAGAGTAGCTTCTTTTTGAATGTTATAGTCCATTACAGTGCGGCCATCTTCTAGTTGCTTTCCTGAAAAAATAATACGTTGCTGGTCAACAGGAATTCCTTCATTATTTTGAATTTCTTTTTTCAAATCTTCTATTGAGGCAACACTTGAAACATTGACCGTCATTGTTTTCCCGGTAAGGGTTTTGACAAACAGATGCAGGCTAACCGGTTCTTTTGCCTCTACCCGCCCATAGGCGAGCCGTCCAGGCTTCATAGTAGAGTCTCCTGGTACATACGATACTTTAGTGGAAGAAACGTCCTTGATCCTATGTGATGGTTTTTTTCTGGTAAAAAATAATTGAATTTCACTGGATTCCAGCATTTCTTTGGTGTGTTCACGTAGCAATTGGTCACGCCGTTCATTCGCATGATTGTCACGAGATTGTCGATTAAACTTTTTGTCTAACCAATTGGGCAGGCTGAAACAAATTTGTATCAATCGACTTCTGTCTTCTATTGAGTACCTTGGACGGGTTTTAAGTAGACTAATTTGCTGTTCTACAGATTGTTGTAGTTTCTCCAGCCTATTCTTAATATGAGTTACCTCGGTTCCCTTTTCCATTGAATTGATACGTTCATCTTGAAATTGATCACAGGCTTCCACTGCACTGGCTATGTCCTTCAAGGGTGTTTTACTTGATGTTGCATTTGATAAGTGTGCTCTAACCATTTGGAAGCGAATTTTTGCTTCTAAGGTATCTGTCAATTCAGCGTGCAGCAGCAGTTTTTCTAATTCAGTGAGGTATTCGCGAATTGGCACAACTCTATTGTCAAACCTTAGTCTCAATTTTTTATAGAGATATTCTGCTGACCCTTCATCACCTGTCTTATGGGTTCTTTCCTTGTATTCATTAGTACACTTCTTAAACTGCTCTAGGTAATAATCCGATTTAACCCCGTCGTGCTTTTGGTATAATTGATGCAATGCGTAACAAGCTTGCTTATAGAATGGTGATTGCTCATCTACCTTTTTATAGGCTTTTATAATTTGTATCCTACTAGCCTGCTCTATTTTCAGTTGCTTGGCGTGCAGCATTGCAGCCAGGGATCGATAATTTTGAGGAGCTTGCTCATCCACTTGCTGTAATAATTCAGCTATTCTGGAGGTTTTGTCTTTAGGAATTTGTTGTTCTGCAGTAGTGGCAGTTGATTTTTTACTTGGCTTTTAAGCAGTGCTATCCGTCTCTTCGGGTAATTTATTGTCTTGTAGATAACGAACTAAGGCAAGTTTAGCTTGATAAGCACCTGGCTTATTCGCATCACGAAGCAGCTGTTGCACAACCGAATTAGGCATCCTGAAATCCTTGTATTGTCTAAACTCTATCCAGAGATTGGCCAAGGATAAATAATAACGCTAATTATATCAATAGGACCCACTAATTGAGGCACGCACCTCTTTTTCCGCTAGCAAATAGTCTGCCCCGCTTATACAAAAAGGTTTGCAAAATCGGCCCGTAATGGCAGACTCAAACAATTGGGAGTCGAGTACCGCATCTTTACGACATCGCAATTGATAGACAATTGAAGTGCGCATAGTTTTGGGTCGTCTGACCCGATGTGTAGCAGGTAGATAACATCTGTTTGAAATTTTAGACAAGGTCTCGCCAACCATGACAATGACATCCGCTGAAGTTTGTGCGGCCTCTACATCCATCCAACCGCCATCATTAACAAAATCATAAATTTCCAAAGCTGAAACTCCAGTATGGCAAACCAAGGTAAGCAAGCCTAAATCTTCATGTTCTTGACCTAATATAGGCCCATAAGAATCATCATCGGCTGAATAGTGATTGAGTCCTAAGCAAGAATCACTGTAACCACTTTCAGGTAAGGTATTCACCTCGATTAAATTAAGCAGTACAGAGGGATCCCACTGCAAAGTCGCAGCAATTGTTTGAAGGCATTGTTTGCTCAGGGCATGCAACTCTTCTACCAGCTTCGCACAAGCTGGAAAATACTTCGCTTCCCGTAGCATGTATATTTCTTTGTTTTTGATATTACGATAGCCCGCCTCGGGATGATCTCGGATAGTATATTGCTGTTTCTCAACACTAGTTTGATTAAAAAAACGCCTAGCTTCATCACCTGCAGCAACTCTCGAGGGCAAGCTAACATCACGAAGATATGTGTAGGAATACTTTAAATCGGGTGAGCTTATCAATTAATTTTCCAGGGGATAGAGGAAGCTGGATTGTGCTACACCGTAAGTTGGGCTGTAAAGCCCAACGATCATCCATCAACACAATAAATGTACCCTTAAATTATAATTAAAAGGTGCGCAAGAATGTAGGTTGGGTTATAACCCAACATGATCTTGATGGTCGAAGAAGATTGTTGTTGGGTTATAACCCAACCTACGAATATTATAGGATGGAGCGAAGCACAATCCGGGTTTTCCTTTAGGCTATATGGTTGGGCACCCACAGCACTGTTGATAAATTTACATAAATGACCTAAAATAGAGCATCTAAAATCATTCGGGTTTTCATTGTGCCACACACTTTTAAATTATTTGATGCGCAAACTGGTACCAAATACGATCCATCGTTCCCCAGAAAACATTCAGTTGAAATTAGCTATGTAAATGCAGGTGGTGTAACCACTGAAAATCTTTTCCATTTTTTGAAGGGTTTATCCTTTCGAACGGTTTCCTTATTTTTCAACACACAATGGATTACACTTGTTGAGCTTGACACTTTTAAGCAAGTGTTAACTTTGCTCAACCCAAAGATTGCTAGCATTTTATTTGTCTACGATATTGACGGTAAGGTTTTGGGACTAAAATTAGAGCTTGAACATGATGTCCCTGAAAACCATATCTTTGATATCTTTGATCTGCGGGATAACAGGCTTTGGCGAGTTCCTGTTCCACTACTGATCAAGTTTTTTCAAGCAATACCGCTAATTATTCAAGAACTACGATTACTAAAAAATGATCTCTATAAACATAATCCCGATGATTTGCTAGCGCTTCTATCAGCTATTCCCAAGCATTTAAAAGTGGCTGATGTCAGTGAGAATGGTTTAGAATCCTATCCTGACCAGCGTATAACACCCATATTGGCTGATTTTCAAGCAGCAAGCAATTACTATACACTGCAAAGTCTGTATCATTGCGTTTGGAACCTACTATTAAATGGTCTGATTCAAGATTGGGCCCTTAAGATAATTAAACCAACTCACGACCTAAGTGTTGATCAGCTCGGCGATTTTATTCAACAATTGGATAAAGATGATGGCCCTTTGTCACCCTTAATTGCTGCAATGCTTCTTGCAAACAGAGTACAGTTAACAGCCTGTGAGACCGCACCCATCACATCAAAGCATTTAGAAATTCGAATGCATGCTGCTATTGATCGATATGCCACAGTGGCTAGTGATGTAAGCCTTCGTCCTTTTGCTCATCTTCTCTTATGGGGAATCCAAGCCAATACCAAATTTAGCTCGGTTAGTGAAAGGCTTCAAGGGTTTGATGTTCCACTTCCGCCCCTTGCCTTAATGGTGTTAAGCCCGTATTTCCGTAAACCTCGACCGTCATTCTTTATGGATGTCCCACGAAGTCTTTCTATTCAGATAGATACCGAAAAGGATTCTGCTGAGTCTAAAAACGCCCCTAAATGATCAATCTGGGCTTTACAGCCCAGCCTTCGGTTATTATTATGCGTAGCAGCCTAGGCTTTATAGAATACAAGGAACGTTATGATTGTTATTTTTCTCCATGGTTGGAGCGTCACCCACACCAATACCTACGGCGAACTTCCACAATGGCTCGAAACTGAAGGCAGCAAAGGCAATCTAGCTATTCAAGTTGGAAATATTTATCTTGGCAGGTATATCAGCTTTAATGACACAGTAAAAATTGATGATATTGCGCGCGCCTTCGACCAAGCGGTTCACGATGAGATCGCTGATAAATTGCAAGCGGGTGAACGTTTTGCTTGTATCGCGCATTCCACCGGTGGAATTATCGTTCGTAAATGGATGGATTTGTATTTTAAAAATAATCTAACGCAATGCCCATTGAGTCATCTAGTCATGCTAGCACCTCCCACGCACGGCTCTGCACTCGCTCAACTGGGCACTTCACGTTTAGGTCGTATCAGAAGTTTTTTTGAAGGCGTTGAACCAGGTCAGCATGTGCTTGATTGGCTTGAGTTAGGCAGTGATGAAAGCTGGCAGCTCAATGAAAGTTGGCTCAGTTACGATTGCACGGCTTGCGGCATTTATTCTTTTGTACTAACCGGCCAGAGCATCGATCGCCACATGTATGATGCGATTAATTCCTACACTGGTGAAGCAGGCTCAGATGGTGTTGTACGCGTAGCCGCTAGCAATATGAATTACACCCTATTAAAACTTCACCAACAGGGAAATAACGGTGAAAGTCTGGTTGTAGAAAACATGATGAGAACGCGGCCAATGGCATTTGGTGTTCTGCCAGGCTTATCCCATTCTGGTACAAAAAGTGGAATCATCACCAGTATAACAAGGGCTAATGCAAGTACGCATCCAACAGCAATATGGGTTATGAAATGTCTGCAAGTGAGCACCCTCGCCTCTTATAATAGCCTAGCAAAAGAATTGGAAAAACTTACGCAAAAAACGCAGAGCGATGAACAGATTGAAGTGGTAAAGACACTACCTTTTAAACGTGAATACGTTACTAACCGCTACTCCATGCTTATTTTTCGCCTCCTTGATGATCGTGGCAATCAGCTAGCCGATTATGATCTGTATTTAACTGCCGGACCAGAATACAGCGCAGAGGCACTTCCCCAAGGCTTTTTTATCGATAGGCAAAGAAATAAACACAATCTAGGCAAGCTAACCTATTTCCTGGATTACGATATTATGGAAACAGGAATTAATACGACTAAAATGCAAGGTAACTTAGGATTTCGCATCAAAGCCTATCCCGAAGAAAGTACGCACGCCCTAGCTTACTACCGATTACTCGATTTTCACTCATCCCTGGCAGACATTGACAAAATTCTACATCCCAATGAAACCGTGATGGTAGAGATCATGCTACAACGAAGAGTAGATAGAATTGTTTCACGCATTTCTAACAATCTTACCGCAGAAAAAATCAATGCAAACCCAACCGGTGAAAGGGTTAATTGAATTTATCCATAGGTAGCCTAGCCTAACCTAACCCCAGCCGTTTAGCACGGGCTACTTTCGTACACAAATTGTCCTAAAAAAACTTCATATTAGAAAAAAAATGAGGTACTATGCCCGCAATTTGATCACCATGTATCGAAAATCAGGGAAAAATAATAATGACAATAACAACTATTGAAACCAAAGACGGTATTATTACTGATGTAAAAGCGGACTTTAACCTTGAGAAGGTGGAAGGAACGTTAGTTCCCCCAAAAGTCTCGAATACTCACTCCATCTCCATAGAAAACAACGAACTTAACGTCGATCTTCTGACAAAAAACGCTACCTACTCTATCGAAAAAGAGGGCAAGATCGTAGGTCGACTACTTAAGCGTGATGGTCAAATTATAATGAATGTCACTCAGTCAGTTGATATGACTGTGACCGGAAAGCTGGCATTAAACAAATTACATATTAAATCAAAAGGGAATATCCAATTAGATAGTGAATTAAGTGGTAACACTGCTTTAACCATTGCCTGTCAAAATTTAACCCTAACCCAACCCATAAATACCACCAATACTGTAGATTTTAATGCGCAATCATTACACGTAAAAAATGATTTACAGGCTAAAAAAATCAAAGTCAAAGTGACTGATGCATGTATCAGTGACCAACAATTATCTGCCGATAAAATTACCATTTTAGCTAAATCATTTCAGCAAAATGGTGTTTGTAAGGCGAAAGAAAAACTCAAAGTCTATGCGCAGGATTTTATCACTAAAGACAGCTCGCTGACCCAGTCTGACAATAAATTAGTATTTATTGGCGAACAGGTCGATGCTAAGGGTAATTTCAAGGCAGAAGGCTTGGCATTTTTCAGTGCAAAAACTATCAATGTGTCCCAACAATTTGACCTCCCACAATGTACCTCATTACAAACGACTACATTGAAATTAACTAATAAAGCACAGTTTAATCTAAGGTCAGAAGGTTTAGCTGATGCTGCTAGCATAAAAGCGGATAAAGAAATTACTATTGACGCCGATGCCAGCATGTCCGCTTCACAAACCAACATTACTACCAATCAAATAATCAATAAAGGTAAAGCTCAATTCAACACTGCTGATTTAACAATTAAGTACAAATTAATTGGTGAAAAAAACGCAAGCTTTAATCTAGAAAAAACTCAGGTTAAAACCAAGCGTATTGATACTAAAGCTAGCGGTAGTTTTAATACATCAAACACCAATATTCAAGCCGAAAATATAGGCTTAAACTCCAAAGCGACTTTGAAGAACACTCGCGTCCAATCAGATTACTTTCTGCAAGGAGCTACTAGCAGCTACCAAGATTGTGAAATTACTTTTAACAAGCAATTTCAAATCCTTCCTGGTGCCTCTTTAGATGCACAACATGTCTATCTACAAGGTGCCTTATTTAGTAGCGATGGCGAGTTAAGCTTGCAACAAAAATCAGTGATTAACAGTACAGATGTGGTGGTCAAAGCCAAAGCGACCATTGACAACAGTAACGTCAATACAAACACCCTAGTCGCCACTGCAAATTCAACGGTTAATTTAGCGCACGATGCACAGGTTACTGCTAACGACCTTATGCGATTAGACGGTGAAAACCATTTTGCAGAAGCAACACTCACTAGTAAGGAAGTCTTTTTAGAAGGTCAAAATGAAATAAAAGACTCAACAATTACTGCAAGCCAATCCTTACGCTTTGGCCAAGTAACTGGTGATAAAGTAACAATTAATGCCCCAACTTTAGATTACTTACAAGATCATTCCTTTACAAATTCATCGATAAACTCTACCTTGAATTCACGTCAAGGCGAAGGCTCTTTTACACACAGTGAGCTGCAATCGCAATACGATACGGTTGAGGAAAATGCAAAGGTAACAATGAATGGCACAAACCATAACTCTGAATTGCTTTCATCATCAGGTGATATGGTACTCAATAAATCAAAAGTAACTACAGATGTAGCTTCGCAGAACAAGGGCACTCTTAGAGCTAACCAATCCAACATTAAAGCAAAATCTGCAGTAAGCACCCAAGACGATACAAAGATGCATTTGAGCCAAAGTTCGCTGAGCACCCAGTTCGGGCACTTACAAGGATCGGTCGATGCTAATGAATCTACGCTGCAGGCTAAAAGTTTAGTTATGTCAGGGAAAAATCAGTATAAAAAGTCTAAAATTGCTGTCGAAGAAAGTCTGTCCTTACAAAACACTCATCAAGCTGAGACCTCTATGTTCACAGCCAAATCCATGTTTGTAGATGGCCAACTCTCTCTTAAGGACAAATCAAGACTTGAAACAAGCGAAGATCTGACCACGACCGCCACTTCGATTCTAACTGCAAAAGAATCTCTACTGAAAGCTCAAAAATCAATGGCGTTTTTTGGTGAGGTGAATGCAGAGAAAGCGCAGGTAATGGCTGAAAACATCCACAGTTACAAAAAACTGAAAAGTAAACAATCACAATTCGCAGCTAGCCAAAAAGTGGTATTAGCGCATGGTAGTGAAACGGATTTAGATCAGTCGCTTATTGCTGCTGACAACGTTGAACTGCATAGTAAATTGACAGCCAACAAAGCTTCAATTGAAGCAAAATCAGACATTACCTTCCACTCCAATGCAAAAACAACAGCGGACGGTTTAGCATTAAAAGCTGAAGGCGAGGTGACCCTAAAACATCAGGCAGAAATTGATGGTAAAAGCGTATCCGTCAAAGCATCTGCTTTAACTAATTATGGCGATGTTAACACCACCGAATCACTGATAATCGATGCCGATTACATCACCAATGATTTTGGCAGCATGACGAGCCTTGGTGCCACTTCTCTAACTGCAGCTCGCGCATTTACCAACATGTACGGTAGAGTCGGCGGCAAGCATACTAAAATTAATGCCCTTGGGATCATTAACACGGGTGATGTCGCCGGTAGTGATAGTTTAACCATGAACAGCATAGTAGATTTTAACGCGGGTCTATGCCGCTCGTACAATGTCAGCAAGAACAATGTAATCGGCTTTAATGCAGGCCCTGTATTACCCACAATGCCGTCCAGTTGGGAGGCGGCTCTTAATCCATCGCACTTATTAACTGCTAGTCGCATTATTTTAACCAATGTTCTACCTAGTAAAGCTAAATTAATAGACTTCGGATTTACTGCTGCTCCTCTTGCCTACAAAGCGGTGAAAAAAACTTATCATTTTGCTAAAGACGCCTACGAAGTTGCCACAAATCCTGATAAAAAATGGACAGAGTTGCTGCCTACTGTGCCAACACTAGAAGAATTGGAAAAGAAAATTAAAGAAGCACGTTTAGTCGATTGCATGGAACCCCTACTCGCGGCTAAAAGTTTTGTGACCACTGCTAGTGGTTTATATCAATCTGCCTCCAGCTTAGATGCAAGTCTCTTTACCATGCCTGATGCTGAAAAAGATTTTAAATCGCTCTCTTGGTCAGACGCATTAGATATACCGTTAACTGTTTTAGGCTCAACCTATACTTCGAATTCAGTTCTGAATGTGAATGCTGGAGTGGTTGCCTTCCAGAATTCCACCCAAACCGATATTTTTTCAGCTAATTATGGAGTTGACGTTGCCCTGCAATCCTATACCCATAATTCACAACATATGGTTAATGGTGGGGTCTACGCTGCTAATAAGGTCACTGTCACTGCTACCGACATGAATAATACCGGTCTTATTGCTAACCATACTAAAATGACACTTAATGTTAATCAATTTAGTAATCAAGGGCACGGAACAGTCCAGGCACAAAACGCTGATTTTAAGTTTGACACACTAAACGACAATGGAAGTATGGTTGTTAATGGTGGACGTGTAGAAGTTAAGCAAGAACTCAATGTCGGAGACTCTGCAAACTCGTCTTACAGCAAAGTAGCTATCACTGCCAATACACTCAATGATCAAGGCAAGCTTGCTATCTCTGAATCGCAAGTAGATGTGAAAGAAGCCATTACTACCGAAAAGCATTCCACATTAAACATTGATAACTCCAGTGTAACCACTAAGCGAATGAAGGCTGGTAATGAAGGCAACGTAACTATCTCTGAATCAAAAGTAGATGTGACAGAAGCCATTTCTACCGAAATGCAGTCCACATTAAAAATTGATAAATCGGATGTAACTACAAAGCAAATGAAGGTTGGTAAAGAGTCTACTGTAACTTTAGATTCAACTAATCTTAAAGCCGATACCCTTCAAGATGATGGTTCTTTAAAGGCGACATCATCCAGTGTCGATGTCACGAATAAGATAAACGTAGGAAAAGGAGCTACCTTCCAAGCTGAAAAATCACAAGTAACCTCAGCAGAATTTACCAATGAAGGTCTGTATACAGCTCAAAAAACTTTAACTAAAGTGACAGGGGCATTCACCAACCAGGAAGATGCTCAATTCAAACAGCAAGAATCTGAATTGCAAGCGCAGAGTCTTCAAAACCAAGGCCACATGGAGTTAGACCAGTCATCCGTCAAAGTAACAGAAGATGTCACACAAACTCAGACTGGTTCAATGACTGCAACTAAATCCTCTATTGAAAGCAAAACCCTGTCGCTTGACGGGCAAGCAACAACATCAGAAGCTTATTTCCATGCAGATGAAATCAAAGTAAAACAAACTGCACATATAGACGTGGAAAAAAATACTACATTCTCTGGTAAAACAGTAGAATTTGCTGGTAGTGCTAGCAATAAGGACACACTTGCTTTAGTTGCAGAACAAACTCTCACTACTACCGCAACAGCTAACATCACCGGTGAGACTGGCAGTTTATACATGTCCGCCAAAGACGGTTCAGTTAAAGGAACTGTTGCACAAAAAAATATCTATTCCGAAATTGATCATTTACAAAATGCGCAAGACTTTATAACCGGTACAGGTGATGCTAAAAACATCAAAGCATCTACCCAGTTATATTGTAAAATTGACGACAACCTTAATTTAACCAGCAGCAATCAACGTGATTGCAGTGTAGCTGTAGTTGCCAATGCGATTACTGTGTCAGCTACTCAAAGTGTTAAAGGCGATTATTCGCTCGAAGCGACTAAAGGTGACATCGTTGCTAAGGCCGATATCCATGCAAGCCGTGATCTAGATCTAAAAGCCAAGAATGACATTGTTAACCAACAACGTAAACTTACCGCTGGGCAGGACGTTAGTGCGGAAGCCGGTCATTCAGTCATTAATAATAAAGGCACTATAGTCGCGGATCGCAATGAGTTTATTCATGCAGAAACGGGAGTCGTAAGAAATACCGCAGGCACCCTGCAAGGCAAAAACCATATTGAAGTAGTTGCTAAAGCAGGCATCATTAATGAAGCCACCGAGCAGGATGTACGCACCAAACACGGAACTAAAAAAGAATACACAGCCTCCTCTATCATCGGTGGTAAAGGCGAAGGGTTTGAAGGAAGCGGTGCAGTCCTTGTCACTGATGGTAAGTTAATCAACGATGCATCAAATATTGTAGCCAATGGCAAAGTGGGTATATCTGCCAAAGAAGGCGTTGAATCTACCGCTCGCTCTAATCGTTATGTAGTCGATGAATACACCAAAAAATCCGGTTTTCTTCACCATAAAAAAACCCATGTTGTTATATATGACACTCAAGTTGCCAAAAGCACTATTGGTTCATCTGATGGTAGTGTGATGGTGTACAGTGAAAAAGGTGGTATTAAATGTACAGCAACTGACTTCTATTCAGCTAATGGCATAGCCTTAGTCGCAGAGAAAAAGATTGAGTTATATGATCTGATTGGCAAACGTGAAGAAGTTAGAAACAAATCCAGCTGTTGGGGTCTCACGCATGAGAACAAGCGCACACGTGATGATTTTTCAGTACCTAGTTCCTTGTATTCAAGGAAAGACATCACGGTCATTTCCAAGACTGATGATGTGATAATGCGCGGTACTAAAGTTGCGACACCAGGAACATTTTATGCGGAAGGTGAAAGAGTTAAAATGTCGGTTAGCAAGTTGGAACATGAAACCACCGTAGATCGCGCTGGTTTTTCCGTCGCTGTTTTTGGCCAAACGGTTTTAACATCCAATGCCCCTTCTCAGCATGCAAACCTGCCATTTACCAGTGAAAGTACTTACAACCATGTAAAAGAACTTACCCTTTCAAATGGTGCTGCAGAAACCGGCTTAAACGCCATGAATACTGCGGTTGATGCCGCTAATACTGCCAATGCAATAGTGTCAGGTTTGCGCAATGACAGTTTATTGCAAGCGGGGCTTGAGCATTTTGGCGTCGGAAGCATAGATCCCAGTGTGACCCTCACCTACACCAAAGAAAAAGAGACCACTACCTCCCAGACTATAGGAGAAGGAAGTGTCACCGCTGGTCGAGTAGAGTTAAAAGCTAGAAACGGAAATGTCGAACTTGAAGGCTTACCAGTTGTCGCAGGCAGCATGAAAGTGACTGCCAAGTCCTTCGTGCAAAAAGGCATGGATTTGGAGAGCACGCATACCAAGCACACAACTTCTATTGGTATAGGTACTTCAAGCACGGGCTCACCCAATGCTTCTGTGAAAGAAGAAAGAAGCAAAGAAAAACGACATGATTTTGTCAATGAGCAATTACGGGTTGAAGGCAATCTGGAGCTAGTGGTCGAAGACAGCTGGGTTCAAGATGGGGCAAATGCCGATGTGGGTAGTTTATCAGGTCATGCCCAAACTCATGAAATTATCACCCATACTAGTACCTTAGAAGCAAAAAGCATGTCAGCTGGCTTATCAACAGGTGGGGACTTTAGCTATTCACAAAACAAGACAAGTTCCAAATTAATTACCGAGACCTCGGGTGTGAATATTCGCGGAACAGGTGCCGCTGAGAATACCAAATTTGAAGTAGATACTTTGCATAATGTCGGAGGTGTGATTACTAATAATGGAGGCACTGATTATGCAGCGAAGAAAGTCATTGCTGAAGATGTTAAAGAATCGGTGAAATCTTCAGGGTTCTCAATTTCTGGCAATATCAATGACTTCAAATCGGATTCCGATAAAGTAGTTAATGCCAAAGATGACCAAGGACGCAAACTTAAAACGGTTAATTTAGGTTTGGATACCGTAAACTATGAGGCGGTCCAACACGCAACAGTCGTCACTGCGAACAATGGCACTTTTTCTGCAGAGGACGTACAAGGACAGTTAGCACGTGATTTGGAGGGTAGTAAGCAAGTTACCCGCGATGAGTCGCATCACTATGTTGCGGAAGTACCTATTTTTGACCAGAAAACCGTTGATCAAATGCGCGATAACGCCGCTTGGGCAGGTGCTAAGGCAACTGGTACTACTTATCAACCCACACTGCCATTGAATGAAGCCATTTTAGCCCATGAACAATTTAATTCCCCGGAAGAAGTTGAAGCCTATGCTGAAAAAGTTCGTGATATGGAAGCTTTGAGTGAAGCTGCGTATGGAGGTGATACCATTCCCGATGGCTTTCATGCCGTAGACGAAGGGTATACCAACGACTCCAAAGTAATAGCTTATGTCAATGATGAAACTGGTGAAATGGTCATAGCATTCAGAGGTACTGCGAATGTTAATAATTTAATTAAAGACGATAAAGACATAGCACTGCATGGTGAGCCCCGTTGTTTTGATGACAATACCCGCGCCTACATTGAAAATGCGATGAAACAATATCCAGGTTATGACGTGGTGTTTACCGGACACTCACTCGGTGGCGCAGAAGCAGCCCTTGCTTCCAATTACTACGGACAACCAGCGATTGTATTTGATAACCCAGGTATTGAAAACAAAAACAATGAGTACGATTTTTCCAATGTTACCAGCTTCCAAGGCATGAATAATATTGTGAATCATGCCGGGCCACTGACTTTTGGTGATTTGGACCAGGGGAATGTTGTAAGACTAGCTCAGACTTCTGAGCAATCTGTTCTCGCTGAAGCATCGAAACAATTAGGGGGAGCTGGAGAATTAGGTTATTCCACTTACAACCACAAATTAGGCCAAGTAAAAGCCGAGCTCGATGAGTATTTAACAAGACAGGTGAATAAAGCCCAGAATTACGGGCCCTCGTCATCTACATTTTTCAAAAGCTCTAATGACAGCACTCGAGACAATAATGACTCATCTGCTGTGAATCGGCCTAATAAGGAAACAGATATGCAAAAAAAACAGTGTCATCTCGGTGGATTTTTCTACCACAAATTACAACAAGGAAGAACCTTTATTTCCAATAATAAAGTGCCGATTGTTGGCACCTTGACATTTGGTGCAGGATTTCTTCTCACCCTGTTGTCGACGGATGATGAGGATTTGAAGCTTATTGCCAAACAACAAGCCCTTATACAAAGTAAGATTCAAGATAATGCGATACAAAGGGAGTTATTAGCGGGTGAAATGGATGTGTTGAGTGGCCATATAGCAAGAATTCAACAGGATACCAAAGAGTTGATTGATGAGATAGAAGGCAATGAATCAACTGCAAGTAGTAGCTCTTCTTCAAGCACAACCGATCCCGATAAACTAGAAGATAAGATAGTTGAAATAGAGCATGCACAAATGACCTTATTTGAATATCAAGCAGTATTGACGGCTTTACAGCAACGTGAAGAAGAGAAAAAAAAATCGCAGACAACCAGTTTGCGATTAAATTAATTAATTTTTAAGAGATGTAATCAAGTTATGAATGTCATAAGAGTAGTTGCCACTGTTGGCGTTGTAGTTGCAGGAGGAGTTGCAACCGCTGGAGGCGGATTTCTTGCTTTTTGGTTTGGAGGCCCGATGGCGGCTGGATGCGCAATAGCTGCTTTGGGATGTTTAACAGTTGGCGCAGGTATTGCGGTTAATGAATATTTTGCCCGGCAAGAGCGGGCCGTACTCATTGCAGCTAACCAAGCACAATTAGCTCAACTCGCGCAAAACGCTGCAGACCTTGCCACTTTAAGGGGCCAGTTACAAGCTGCTAATGATACGGCGGCTGCAACACTGGCAAACAATGCCGCAATAAGAGCCCAGCGAGAGGCAGAACGGACCGAGAGAGAAAGGGCCCAGGCTAACCGCGCTAGGGAGCAAACCACGTTAGTCAATTCACAGGCTAGAGTTACGACTTTACAACGAACCTGCGATAGTGCTCGTTCTAACGTAGGCTCCTTAAGAGAAAGAGTCGAGGACGGAACCAGTACAACTGAAGATACGGTAAAAGATTTATCGGAAATTCATGATCAACTTATGTTTGTATCGGATGATAATCCGGTTCTAAACGCTGTTCCACGATAAATTATTTAGAGGTAAATTATGCAACCATCAAACAACTCAACGCCATCAAATGGCCTTTTTTACACCGCAGTTACGATATTCTCACTGATGCTAGTTTCATCGGTGGGTGGAATCGGCTACGCCTATTACATGATGAATAATCTAGTCGGCACCCCCTTATTTACGGCAGGTGTTGTTTTTGCAGGAGTGAGCGCAGTCGGGCTTATTGCGCTTTGCGGTTCTGCATTGATTGATAAGCACCACGAAGAACAACTCATTTTAGATCAACAGAAAAAAATCAATCAAATGGCCGCTGAGCAAATCATCACTGAATCAGAACTTGTAGAAGAGGCAACAGCCACTATGGCTAATATAGCCGCTGCACTAGCCGACACAGTCGCATTAAACAATGAAATACAACGCGATTTAGAAGCACAACAAGAGCAACCAGCAAAGACTTTTTTTGGTTCCGCAAGCGTAATCAGAAAAAGTTTAAGCGATGGTCAGTTATCACATAGAATCATCCCATCCAATGATGAACCCGGTTCTGCTGAGGAAGCGGTGAATCAAAGCAATGCCGGTGTGGAAACCTTATTACAATTAAAAGCGGATCAGGAGGCTATGCTAAATCGCATCAAAGAAAACCGTAAAAAAGTTGAAGCAGAAACTAGTGAAGGTCTAAGCAAGAGTTATTAGGATCCAAACTTTCTCCTGAACCCCTTTTAACTTTTTGAGTATCAAGCGCATCCTCTCTGGTGCGCTTTACAGGAAAGAATCTATCAGGGGCCTTGCAGTTATTTTCAGGGGTCTTTAGTAATTCAATGTAATTATCATACCCATTTATTTTCGCATAATCTAAGGGGGTTCTGGCTGAATTATCACAGATATTTCTATCAGCTCCCCGAGCGAGGAGAAATTTCATAATTTCGCAGTTCTCGCCCACCATATTGCAAAGCCATAATAAAGCTGTGCGGTGATAGTCATTTTCCTTATCATTAATGTTTGCGCCTTGATCAAGGTAGAGTTGTAAGAGGCTAATAATAATCTCTTGATCAATTTTGTTCGTCAGGAGTTCCTTGACTAACCAAGCAAAGGTATCTTGATTGGTTCGATTCGTTTGGGTAATGTTATACCCATTTTCGAAAGCGTATTTTACCAGTTGCGTTCTACCTTCAATTGCAGCGGCAAATACAGGTGAGACAAAGGGATGATCCACACTAGGGATATTGAGATTTGCACCCTTTGACATCAATAGCTTGATTATCTCCAGATGGCCATTTTCAAAAGCGGCATGAATAGGCGAACAACTTAGTTTGAAGTCAATATATTTTAGAGGGCAGAGAAAGTTCGGGTTAGCCCCTCTCAGGAGTAAAAATTCAGTAATCGGTAAATTGCCATTTTTACAGGCTAAAGTTAGTGCTGTGACACCAAGGTTGCATAGAGCATCGGGGGCAATTCCTGAATCGAGTAATCGCTGAACTTCATGAATATCGTCGCGTATTACCGCATTGACTAATAAATTTCCACCATCATACTCAGCTCGCATGCAGACTGTTATTTTATCGCGACTCTCGTTAGATTCAGGATTGGGAGGAACTAGCTGATTACTTGCCGCAAGAATCAATTCGCGATTGCTAGGCATGATGTCTAAATCTGCTAAATCACTCGAACTCACCCATTTCAAATCGATTAGATCATCGTTAGCCTGTGGACGAACATTGCGCATAGAACCCACATCAAACAAGGTTACTTCAGAGAGATACCTTATATCCGTATTCTTTTGATACTTTACCTCAAAATCCACGGAACTGTTCAATTGGTCGTAGCGATAAAACTGTGTTGCTTTCACTTTATTGTGCGTCATTAAATACGGTAATGGGATAGAGGTTTCTTCAAAGGCTTCGCGCGCAGCGGTAGCCAGTAAACTCTCATCTTCTGCATCTCTCAGCCCACCTGGTAAAAGATAAGATCCCTTAGCACAACCTTGCTCGTCTTTTTTGCGTCCTACAAGATAATAGGCTAATCCCTGATCATTATGGGCTCTGATTAAGGCAATTCCTGCTACCGTTTTTTCCCCATATTCAATGATTGGCCCTGAGTGATGCTTCCCACCATATTCTTCCAGTAACTTGATAAACCGCGGCGTGGTAGTTAAATCCAAAGCGGTGCGACCGAAGTCATCCTGTTCATTGACTTTAGCACCATTGTCGAGAAGCAAAACCGTAGCATCCCAATGTTCATTTTGAACGGCAAGCATTAACGCACTTTGATTTGCATGTTTGAGCTGTGAGGTTTCTGTCTGGCAATATAGATTAACATTCGCACCCGCATCAAGCAGTAAACGCAGAATTGCGATACGATTGTATTTTATGGCTTTAATCAGGGCGGTAGTATTACAAAACAGTTGATTAATCGGTAATTTGAACTCTAATAGATAGCGTACTATGTCGATTTTATCATTTTCAATAGCCACGAAAAGTGCTTGTAGTCCCACGACGGGGGTTATTATAGCACCATTAGCAACCAGTAATTGGACCATTTGCAAGTCGCAATAGCGTACAGCGGTGCTTAAGGTATGAAACAAAAATAAACTATGCTTTATCGAAAAATTGGCTATATTAGCTATTAAGGAGCTTGTATCGATTAATTTTGTACTGGCAAAGATACGATTTACCAGTTCTTTCTCATTGGTTCGCACAGCATAATCAAGGGGACTCATACCTAAGCTACAAACTCCTACGTCTGCACCATGATCTAGTAAGTAAATTGCTAGTTTTAGTGCTTTCTGCCGCAGGGTAGGATTTTTACACAAAGAAGAGCAGAGTAGTGCTAAACACTTAAGTAGTGGAGTAGATTGCTCCTTATTCTTACTATTAACATCGATACCCTCTGACAAAAGTTGCTCTACTCCCTCTATATCCAAGCTATCGATAACCTGATTAAATCGTTGAACATTTTGTTCATTAATCCTATTGTCTGGAGGCGGTTGCACAATGGTTGTATTGGCTTGGTCGAGTTTAAATTCCACCGCAATTTTGGCCTCATAAAGCGGGAAATTGAATAAATTATCAATGGCGGCCTCTAACACTGCAGGATTCATTCTATTGGCTAGTACATGGCTACGATAAGGCTCTCCCAGATAGCGCAATTCTTGTATTAATTTTAGGGCAAAGAATTGTCTCCAATAATTTCCTGTAATGACCTCATGCTTTGCTTGCATCTTTCTATGGCGGATTTTTCCATCCGCATAATGGTAATTGACACAATGCGCATCGTCTTCATCGCTAGAGAGAATAAAGCGTTTTGTCGTACCAAATTGTTTAGCATCGGTCTCTTTATTGGGATGCTGTCCGAACCACAGGCTTTTGGTAAATTGTTCAGGTAATAAGGCAGTTTCTATGGTTACAAAAGGGAGGCTCCCTTCTTCAATAAAAGAGGCAATTTTTTGCTGCGCTGAGCCCATGGAAAAATACACGTTGTCTTGGCGAAAAAATCCCGCCATTGTATGATTGTTCTCGGTGACAAGCTTGTGACGCTGTCTTTCACTAATAGAAAGTAGACGGTTTGATGTGGAACTTATAATTTCGTAATGTGGCGTCGCATGCTTGAGAAAATATTTGACTTTAAGCAATCTTTTGAACAAAGCACTTTCAGCGTAGGTCAAGGCTTTATTTCCACGGCTTTGTTTTTCGTTTATAGGTAGAAGCTGTTCGCAATCGGCAGATAATTCAGCGAGGATTCTGGTAATATTTATAATGGATTGTTTTTCGGGGTGTAGGCCGGTAGTTCGCTCCATTTGTTTATACAAACGATTGCTGCGATAGAGTTTTTGAACCTTGCTGATCCGCTCTTCATCTGCGACTGAAAACGAGCCTCTCAGTTGGTTTTGTTGCGCTTTTACTTGCTCAAAGTGGGAATTAATCTGTTGGACTATAGCTGGATTAACCCCTGTGCGGTCATAGACTGCTTGAACGATATGCGTATTTTTAAGCAAATGATTATAGAGTATGGATGCGCCTTCATCGTCAATTGTAAAGCGTGACAAATCCAATCTCGTGATCTTAGGGCTATTGGGAGCGATGTAATTTTTGAGAAAAATCTTGAATTCTTGAAGGAAAAGCACGGTAATTTTATGTTTGATATTTTGCCGGATTATAACACATTTTCTTTGGTTACGTCGTTTTGATCACGGGATGACGAATCAACCCTAAAACGTAGGTTGGGTTATAACCCAACATGATCTTGAGGGTCGAAGAAAATTGTTGTTATTGTTGGGTTATAACCCAACCTACAGCGTAATCCGGGTTTCTTTAACGTATACTGAGCTTTCACCCACTGCGTCGCTGTTACAACTATATAGAGGGCATACTATAGTAACTGCTACCCACGAAATCACCCAAATTGATTGCTGGACTGACTATTGCAGCGAATGCAAAGACTGGAACAAAAGTTGCCTGTGCTGCCACATCAATAAACATATCAAAGGCTAAATCGGTGTCTCTATCTAATTTTTGGAAAGCATCGATCCCCTTACTTACAGCACTTAAACCAGCCATCAGACTTAGAACACTAAAACTCACTGTTGTAGTAAATACAGTTAAAGCTTTATAAGAAAGATCAGTTGGTTGAAACATTAAATTAGAAACAGTGGATTTTTTACGCGTAGTAGGTAAAGCATTGACCGCTAATATTCCTGTTGTCCCAGTTCCTTTAACAGCATATTCTCGCACCATCGAAAAAAAACTTGACATAAAACACCTCAATCTGGACCAGTTGATTAATATTTGCCCATTTTATCAGGGATAACTTAAGGAAATATTAAATAGTTGTACAAATTGAGATGCAAATAACTAAAGGAAAACCCGGTTTTCGCTAGCGCTGCATCCAGGCTACGGTTTTTGATTTGTCCTGTTTATTAACTGTAGCCTGGATGCAGCGACAGCGTAATCCGGGTTTCTTTAAAGAGCTTTTCGTAATTAAAGACCAGGCGCTTGGACTCCTTCACCATTTGGACTAGGATACACAGGTGAGGTATTCGATTGCACTGTAGGCCATCTTTTTGAAGACTCGCGCCTAAGTGTAGCTGCCTGTAATTGTGGTTCAGCTTCTAACTTAGCCTTGTTCTCTGCAATATAGTGATCGGTTAATCTGGTGAGGTCAATTTTGAAATTCGACTTGCAGTTAGGAATAGCTGCAAATTGTTTAATTAACGAAGGTCCAATAACTTCACTTGCGTGCGGCAGAATAGCAAATAATTTTCCAAGCATGAATTCATTAGCTGAAAGTTTAGCAATCATCCGAATTAAAATGGGATGTCTGCTCCTCTTTTCTGCAAATAATTGCCATTGTTCACGTTTGAGAGCATTACTTAAGCTTTTTGCGAACAAATCCATTTTCAAAATGGATAAAAAATCAGGTGAGTCAAATGTTACCCTTAATTGCTCTTCAGACAAAGATCTAATGATTTTTGAAAAAATACTCCCTTTTTTTTCTGCCAGGGTTAAACCATAGTTTTCACCTCTAAAGTGTTGCCAAAGATGATCTAATTCACAACGGCTATTCTTGGCATCTTTTCTAATACCTAGTTTACTGACGAATAGTTGAAAGTCTTTACCTGAGAAGTTTTTAACTTCACTACAAAATTGACCGTCGAGCGTTGATACGTTTTTGATTAACGCAGTTAAACGTATTAGTTCCGCATCATTGATTTGCGATTCAGCTTCTGCGTCAAGTTGAACCCTACTTTCTGCCTCAACAATAACTGCGTTTACTAAATCTAAAAAGCTTTTCAGATCATCTGGTTTATTAAAGGAATAGGAAGGAGTGGATTTTGTAGTAGAGGTAACAGTAGCAATGAGAGGCACTCTATTCACTGGTGTACTTTGCGTTCTTCCTAAGGCGTGCATTGGTTGTCTTGCGGGTGTGGTAGGAGTTACTGCTGTTTGAGTATCATTTTTTACTGCCAATAAGGATTCAATCTTCTTTGCTGGTTCCCTTACATGTCTTGTAAGATCAACGCCAGTGAGCATAACCGTATAAGTACCTAATGAGCCGATGTATGCACCTTCTAATCCTGCATCGATAAAATCTCGGTTATTTCGTAAACCATTAATTACCCCAATAGTTCCTCCGATTAAAGCTAGGGGAGAGGTAATGACTGCACCAATAGTACCGAGAATAGTGAGCGCTATGCCGCCTAAGCGCTTTAAATAGCGGGGATTTGCTGATGATTCTTGCATAAGATTTATTCCATTAATGGTGGGTGGATTGAAAACGCGCGTATAGTGATGGATTTGTTGGTAAATATCAAGATGAAATGATGGGATTGGGTTTATGCTTTTTTATAAGGAAAACCCGGATTTGCCGTAGGTTGGGTTATAACCCAACAAAAATCTTCTTTGTCCGTCAAGATTCATGTTGGGTAATAACCCAACCTACTCAAATCCGGGTTTTCTTTAGCGTAATGGTCTGATTGTTTCGGTTAAAGTAGACTCATCTGAAGACTCAACTACAGCCTCAACGGAGGCTTGCACATCATTAGAGACTTCCGCTTCAGGAACATGAGCGGGCATTTGTGCTTGCATCGTCTTATGGCTTCCATTTAAATCGGAAGGTAAATCAGCCGCTACAGCCAGTTCTTTTGAATCGTAGTAGTCCTCGTAAGCAGCTTTAGACAGTGCGCCAACACCCCAAACAGTATTAACAGTAGCAGCTGTTAAACCTAGCCCCAAAAAAATCGGACTTGCCAAAAGAGCACCGGGGGTAAGCATCACATTTAACCAATTTATACCACCGAAACTAAATTCATACACAGCGTTGAATGGAAATATCGTTAGCATACCGCAATTTTTATAATTGGCTATTAGTTGATTGTAGGTTTTTTCGAGATTACTTGAATTAGTTTCCATACTTATCCTTAAGTCAGATTAATAAATGCAAGTTCACTGTAACCGATTATTTTTAATCATTCTATTAAAAATAATTTTTTATTTGAAGCGTCAAAAAGGAAGTGTTAGGATGCCGCGTCTTCTCCTAAAGAAGATAGTGAAAATGGATTTAATAAGGAGAGTTAGTATGTTGGTATTAGCTAAACAAGATAAGAAGCAAATAAATGAAAATAGTTTTTTTGCTGATGACAAAAAGAAGCAAGGAACAACTAATGACATGATGATAGCGGTATTATTAAAAGAAGAACCTAAGCAAGAAGAACTATCACCAAGTATGCTTGCTGTAGTTTAAAGGAACATGCCTACGTTCCGCGCTTTATGCGCGGAATCCAGATCCGATCTCAATCATGATCGCCTGGATACCGTGCATAAGGCACGGTAAGTAGGAGGAAGGTACAGCAGCAGACAAGAACACCTTCCGCGCTTATGCACGGAATCGAGATCGGTGTATCATAGGGCTCTTTTAGTATTATTTTAGGATGCGAAACAAATATGACTCTGGGAAGAATCATTTTAGTGTTAACTCTCGGTATTAGCTTAATGCAAGCACTCTGGGCCGAAGAAACAGATCAATTTACCCTAACCCCTACCGAACTTTTCGACATAGGTCCTTCGACTAGCGCAAGACTCTATGAAACACTTGAATCAGTCGTGGCACAAACCAATGCGCAGATTCGCCTGTATGAACCCAAGGCTGCACACAGCCGATTTGCTAAGAAAAAATTGGCTAAGTTGCGAAAGGACACCTACATAGCTAATCTATTTTATACACGAACAGGCCCAGGGCATCCACGTTGGATGCGTGATATGAACTACCCTGCGCACACGCTTCCTGAGCGATTCAAAGAATCTCGACCATGGAAAACGATTTATTGGTTGGTTTTTTCTCAATCACCTTTGTTTATAATCGGTCTCGCACCTACAATCAATATGTATAATCATTATTTTGGTATGGATAAGCTCGGTCATTTTTTTATGCAGGGACATACCTATTATACCCTTTATAATTTCTGGATCGATCATGGAAAATCAGCGGAGCAAGCACATGCTGCTATTGTGCTGTATGGTCAAATTCTAGAACAAACTTATTTAGGAACTATGATTAATGGGGTTTATTCTAATGGTGATTTAGCAGCCAATTATTCCGGTTGGAAATTTTACATGAATTTGGGTCATAGCATAAAGATAGGCGATAAAACCCTGCCCCCCCTTTTAATATTGAATGGCAATAAATGGGAAATAGCCAAGCATGTCGATAAGTACAATTTCTTAAAGACGTATCTCACAGACAACTTAAATGAAGCATGGAACCCCTCTCGGTATTCGTTTATGCGAGGGCAAATTCGAAGACATGTTAAAGAGCGTTGCCCGGAATGGATTAGTCGTAATGGTTTAACACGAGAGATGGCTGAAGCAAAGCTTCAAGAGTCCAAATCCTGGCATGGCGAGTCCTATGGACATTGGCTGCCTAAAAGCAATGTAGTTAGCCTGAATGCTTGTTTTGGTGGGGACTGACAGGCATCTTGATGCTTGTCCGTAACTGGCACAGGAGCGCGAAGAAACACAGCAGCCCGTCATGAACACGGCATGTTAAATTCTAATCATTTTGGGTACCAGTACTCTCATTTGTGGTATCCATCATGTCTGAATCACCACTGTTGTCGGTTCCTGTACCCTCATTTGTGTTATCCATCATGTTCGAATCATCACTGTTGTCGGTTCCTGTACTCTCATTTGCGGTATCCATCATGTCTGAATCACCACTGTTGTCAGTACCTGTTGTATCCATTGCAAGGTTACCTTTTGAGGTGACTGGATTTTTAATCGAATCTGCAGCATGGGCACTTATGAGTGCAGTTGATGCTATTAAGGCTATCATTATTTTTTTCATGTAGTTCTCCCTGAAAGTGTAATTGGCGACAGATCCCACACAAACTATATCATATATATAGTAGCCCATATTATTACCAGCAACTTCAATATTATTTTAGCCTGATGAATGCCTTCCCCTTTACATTTCCTATAAAAACTAATTTACTGTGCCCAGTAATTTTTTCTTACAGGGAGTGTTTAAATGCTAAATGATGCAATAAAACAAGTTATAAAAAATGCAGTTTCCAAGTATATAAGTACAATTCACGATAATATCGATTCTGTATCCCACGTTGAGTTGCTAAACGGAGCCATTGCTCGTAAGGAGCTTCCCCTTGGTTTGGTTGAAATTATAAAAACTGAGTTGCAAGAAACCGCTAGCGTTGTGGAAAAAGAATTATTTGCTGAACTCTACGCAAATCAAAGGGAGGCTTACTCCAGATTTCACACCATGAGTAGTGCGGAAATAACGCGTAAACATAGAAACAAGCGTCAGACTGTTGATGATTTGATAGTTTCTATAGACAAACAAAAAAAACTTGAAGAACAGGCCCTTTTAGAATTCGATGCACCCCCTCCTCAGAAACACAACTACTCTTGTCCGTATAAAAGAAATTATCATTGGTACATTGATTATTTAACCAATATATCACCCTATTACCAAAATGGATTAAAGGACTATATTGAATTAAGTGCGCATGACACTAAATGGAGAGCATTTGTCGACTATAAAATACATTGTATTGGTCGTCTTATAAATTGCCAGGATTTGATACAAACATTCGAGACTCAATTAAAAATACAGAGGAAAGAACTTAATAAATACCACTTTGCTGAACAATTTAAACATCTACCGAAAGAGGCAACCAGCGAAGGGGCGACATTACTTGGATCCTATAAAAATCTATTCAAGAGCAAACAAAGTAAAAATAATGAATTTTTTTCTTATGATCTATTTAGCAAGGAAGAATTGGGTTTTGCTTTTAATGAATTTTTGATCGCCCTCAAACCAGAGATACAATACAACTCCTGTTATGCTGCAAGCCTGAAAAAAATAGGTGTTTTAGCTGACTTGCAACATTGTCAAACACAGGTAATCACTATTTTAGATAGGAAGAAAATTACCCTAGGTCTTGCTGATAGTAACGCCGACAAAAGAAGCCGTATAGATAACCTTAAAAAAGCTATTGAAGCCTATCAACCGACCATCGATTCAAAAAAACAAGAATTAGTGCAGATAATTAATGACTGGCAAAACGACGTTGTAAATGGGCGTTATAATGAAGAAGTATTCCACACCAATGCCTGTATATCCCTTTTTTCAAGTACTCCTGGCCATCAATTTATCTATAATTGCTTGGCTATATTGCAAAGTGACAATCAGGTTACAGACTATCAATTTCAACTCCATTATGGGGCAAATAAAGCATTCATCAAGTAAGACTAATTCCCGTTTCGGCGGGATTTTATTTGTTTTTTGTATTTAATCCTATTTTAATCAATAAGATAACTGATATTTAAATAATTTCCATTTGCCTTTTTCATAAAGCAATCCGCTCTTTTATGACGCTATTCGACTAAATACTGCCATCCTATCCTATACTTAATTTATGACTATTTGATGAAGATCCACTATGAAAGCGATGATCGACCGTGCTAGGCAGAATTTTAATAATCAAATCATGGTGTTAAATCTAAAGTCCTTAAAATCAGATCTAACTAAGGCTGAAAAAGAATTAGCTAGTCACATGAGAAATATGAAAGTACCGCATTCCACCGCTGATTGGGATAAATACAACGATTTGAATTACCGTATTATAGAAGCCCAGGTAGCATTGAAAACATTTCGTGAAGAAAAGCAAGCCGAATACGGCCCCAGAAATAAAAGCTTATTTGACACAACCGAAAAAGAAGAAAAGCGCTCTCTCGAAATGATGAAATTCGTCAGACAGCATATGGTTCAAATGCATCAAAGCGATAATGGGTATAAGAAAATAAGCTCAGAAATTAAAAATGAAGTTTACAATGTCACTAAAGAAAAATTACAGCAAAAAGATAGCAAATCCTCACCTGGGGCTGCAGGTGACGCAAGAATGCTTGCCGCACTTGATTCACAGATAGAAAAAACTTTAGCGCACAATCAAAAAGCCTTTGATAGAAAGTGTGATTGGGTGCATAAACGGATAGCTGATATTAAAGAAGCTATCCCAGAGTTGAACAAATTGCATGATAAGGCGATGAAAGAACCCAACGGCGCTAATTTAGAAAAGTATATGGCTAAAGCACTTGAAATGGAGAAGAAGTTAGCGGATCTCCGTAAAGAGGTCGATGGAGAAATCAAATACCTCGCACAGGGTAATCCCCAAGTTCCTGATATTCAACGCATGGAAAAACAACTAGCTGTTATAAAACATGCGATACCTTTTCTTGCGGATCAAAAAACCGAGGTTATGAGCAAAGTTATGAACCTTGCCGATCAAAAGGTTGGACATCTGAAGGCTTTTGCAAAACTTGAGCAATCCGATGGAAAACAGCTTTGGAAAGACGATCAAGTTAAGAAAATGTGTAAGGATTTAGCGGTTTTTGCTAAAGGTAATGAGCAGTTGGAAAAACACATTAAAACTGAATTAAAAGATTTTGTCTTAGAAAATCAATTCGGTGCCGCACTAGCTAAAACAGAACAAAAAGGTAGCAGTGTTATGGCAAATTTCAAAAATATGTTATCTGGAATTAAAGGCAATAAGGAAACTTCTGAGCCCAGTCAAAAACAAGACAATGCAGCGGATGACTCTCCTGACGATGCACCCACAAAAAGAATGAATTAATAATACTAGTAAATCTGATATGAATTTATTAATATCACGGCCATTCGAATAGTCCTAAGCTCAAGAGTTTAATGAATGCCTAGAAAAAGAAAAAAGAAGGCTAGGGTTAAAATTGACCTCACTGCAGACCTCCGGCAAAATCTAACCTCCTCTTCTGAACAAGTTGTTGATTCCTTCGAAAGTGAAATAGAACCAATCAGTCTTCCTAAGTTCCAAGCCATCGACAAATCATTGCGGTTATTAACTGTTTTTCGATCACAGCAATTAGATAAAGCGCAATATTGCATCAGTCCTGATTTATACAGTATGTCGATTAATAATTTTTGTCATGATGCGACTTCAGTGATTAGATTCATGAAAAAAGAGAAACAAAGGGATACGCTTACTTATCTTGCTGAAAGTTACTTTAATCGCAATCATCCTACAGGACGCCTTTTTTTAGATGCAGCCCTAATTTTTATAGGCATATTAACAGCTTCTAGCGAACTTAAATTACACTCATCTACCACTGTGAGTGTGGCTGTTTTGATTGCCGATAAAAGTAAAAAGGGCTCTTTTTTACCAGCTGAGTTTCCTCGTCTAGGAGAGCCGCTGGATGAGGCACATACTCGTTCCAAACCTAGGCTATAAATTGACCATTAATTTTCAGGAGGAGTCATTCTTTTTTTCTCTTCCTGCGACTTAAGTGACATGCTTTCCATTCTTTCGCAAAGCGCTTTAATAATTGCTTTAGCTAATCCAATGTCAGCACTCATTACGTCATAGAGAGCCGCACTCTCGATTCTAAGCACCTGAACATCGGTAAGTGCTGAAACTGAGGCCACACGCCGAGAGATGGCCAAAGCGGCTAATTCGCCAAAAATCTCCCCATCACTGAGCTCTTTAATGAGATTGTTTTCGTTGTGCACCCGAACCGAGCCTTTCACTATGATAAACATAGCGTGACCGGTTTCTCCCTTTTGGATAATGATCTCGCCTTTACCGATAGTTTTTTCTTTGATCGATGAAGCGATTTGCTCGAGAAGATTTTCTGGAACTTGTTGAAAGAGAGCTGTCGATTGCAACAAAGCTATTTTATCAGTTGGGTTCATGATGTTGTATTTTTAAGGGATGTTAGATCTAACTATAGTATTCTTTTGGTTGTTGGGCTAGGGATTTTGTTTTGTAAATGGATAACAAAAAACGAATTGCATAAGCTGGGGCGTGGTTTAGAACAATCTCTCGACAGTGGGTTTTAGCCCTAGGTCGTTTTTAAACCGCTGATGTTAAATTGTGGCACGGAGCAGCTCCCTTCTCCCTTTTTAAAGGGAGAAGGGTTGGGGATTAGGGTTTCTAATCAGATGGCATAAGAGATTGATTTTGAAGCATTTTTTTACAAAAGTGTTACCTATGTGCCCGGTCACACAATCCCCAACCCTTCTCCCTTAAAAACAAGGGAGAAGGGAGCTGCTCCGTGCCACAATTTAACATCAGCAGTTTTAAAACGACCCTAGGCTAAACTCCAGTGCTTGCGAGAGGGATAAAATGCTCCGTTTTAAGCTGTTGGGCTTCGCAAGCTCAGCACCAACCTGCGTTTTTTACTTGACTAATGTCGTAACGTTAATACAATGCCGACAAATTTTCACCAAACAATCAATACAAAGGAACTTTAACTTGAAACCAATACCTACTTTTTTAGAATGGTTAGCTACAGAAACTGGAATAACTTGGAGGGACGTCCCTCCAAAGAATCCGACAAGTTCAAGATTGTCAGAAAAAGAGGCCAACGCACTGAAACAAAAATTACCTGCCGATTGGCAACCTGAACTTCAAGCTTCTCCCACAACCCCCAACAGTGTGCGCCTATGTTTAAAATCCGATAAACCCCAAAAAAATTATCTAGATGCGTACAAAAAATTTGCACCAAACGCTTGTGAAATTTTAATGCAAGTTTTGCGTGACCTTACAAAAGTCGATCCCAATATTGTTATCGAACAGGCAAATAACAAAGTGACAATCGACTTTCCGCAAACAAAAAATCAATTTAAGCAAACCTATGATGATCAAGCTGTTCTATTTTGGAGTATATATGAGACGTTTCTTAATTTGGGTTTTGTATATAAACAAAAACCAAACCACTGCTTTTTAAGTCTAGAGATAGAAGATATTTATAATTTACCTCTAATATTAGCTACAGATTTCCCACAAAAATTTAGGCAAACATTTGAACAAAGGAAAGAAAGCTTATTATTTTCTAGAAACGAAAATGCAGTTAAAAATCTTTATATCAAGAAGGTTTTCAATGAACTTGATGATTGGAATTATAAATGCGATTCTGTCTCGCCAGTTCGGGCGCTAGTTAATCAAATAAAGCGCGAACTTGTAAACATCGATTTTGAATTGATCCTTGATTCAGAAAAAGAAGCTAAGACAGATGCCTATATTATAAAGCTTACACAAGATAACGAACTGTTTAGAACATCCTCTGTATTAAATCACATACTAGAGAAACACAATGGCGGGCAAAAACTGAAAGCAACGGAGGATTTCACAGCCACTTCAGTCAGGGCATCAAGTTCAGGATACAGCTTCCTTGAATCTACTGCGAACAATCCATCAGATGATTTAGTGTTTCAGCTTGACTCCAAACCTTAAAACTTATCAGTCACCTTGTATTACGTAGCAACTGTCTTGAATGAAAAATTCAAGACAGTTGCTACTAAATCGGTGCATTTTAGCCCTGACGAAGCAATGGGATTTAGCCTAGATCGTTTTTAAACCGCCGATCTTAAATTGTGGCACGGAGCAGCTCCCTTCTCCCTTTTTAAAGGGAGAAGGGAGCTGCTCCGTGCCACAATTTAACATCAGCGATTTTAAACGACCCTAGGCTAACCCCATTGCCGAGAGATTGTCTTAAAACTTTTTTTTCGAAACCAAACAAACAGCGCCGCACAGAACTTCCAAGAACCAAACTACTTAATACTGCTTTAATAATTGAACCTTATACTGCTCCCCTTATCATAATTGCCTACTGAATTTGTTTAAGGAGAAAGCTATGCCAATGAGATTATTAAAAGGAATACGGCATTTTAAAAATAACCAGTTCAAAGACAAAAAAGACAAGTTTACAGCCTTAGTAAAAGGACAATCACCGGACGTGCTTTTTTTCGGCTGCATTGACTCAAGAGTTGACCTAAGAATGATTACCAATGCAAATCCAGGCGAGATGCTTATTGATCGTAATCCCGGCAACATAGTCACCCCCTACTCCCCCACCCCCTCAGGTGAAGCAGCCAGTATTGAATTTGCCTTAAATCATCTACATGTTGAAGAGATTATTGTTTGCGGTCACTCACATTGCGGAGCCATAAAAGGTTTGATGACTCCAGGCTTAGCCGATGAACTTCCGAGTACTGCGTCCTGGCTCAGTCATGCGAAACCTGCACTAGAGAATTTACAAAGGGTACATCCTGAATTGGATGAGCACCCAGCTTTAAAATTAGTCCAATTAACGCAAGATAATATTCTATTGCAAATTGAACATTTAAAAACACATCCTGCAGTCGCCAAAAGATTAGCCCAGGGTAACTTAAAGATTCATGGCTGGTATTACGAATTCGAGACAGGAGAGGTTTATATTTACAATGCCACTAAAAAAGCCTTTATTTCTTTTGAAGAGACTGTTGAAGAGGTCGCTTTGGCAAAACTAACCCAAATTATCGAGAGGGAAACTTTAACCTACCTTAATACCGCTCCCCCTCCCAATAATTCGCCTGCTAAACTTTTTAGCAGTGCAGTGGTACAAATCTCCATTTGGGAAAAAATTAGAGAGAATGTATTAGATAAAGCAAAAAAGGAATTTGGTGAGTTATATCTAAAAAGTAACGGCAAGCTTAGCTCGAAATTTGATACCTTATTAGATAGAGAGCCTTTAGAGCTAGTTCGTGTCACACAGGATAAATACCAACAAATTAGCGACTTGTTTATCCAAGCTTTAAGCCATCAAGCAAATCCCCTACTAGATAGTGAACAAAAAAATCTCCTTGCCCTAGTTGCTCCCTTAAAAGAACAGACCTTAACTCAATTTACCCAAAGCTGTGAGTTTAGTCACTGTATGCTTTTAGCAATCATTGCAGTGGCTTTAGTCGATAAACTTGTCAAAAAAACTGCACAAACAGCGGATATTGACTCTTTTTCAAGTGCTTGCACAAAATTTGATAACTGCGATATCTCGTTAAAGTACTGTCTTGCAAGTCTTGTAACCATCGCAACAGAACTTGTCTACCATAGCCAACCTAGTGTTAGAGACTGCGCTAAGATTTGAGTAATTATTGCCCCTACCCACTAAGGTTTATAACAGACTAACTAAGGTATACCTTAGTGGCAATTGCTCCTAGATTACATATACTTTAAAAGCACAATAAGTACTGTATAAAGTCACATGTCGCACAGCCTGTAAGGATAGAATTTAGTCTTAATCGATTAAAGGGGCAATCATAATGGACAAATCAAAAGAGCATCCAGAAATACAGGATATTAAAAATATCTGTGAGGTTTCCCCTAAAACTAAAAATACCAAGAATGTTTGCGATAAAATAGCAAGTGACAAACCTGCAAAACCAGTACAAGACTCTGCAAATCCAGGCAATCGCTATGCCAAAGAAAATCAGAAACCTAAAGACCTCGAAAAAAAAGGCTTTCAAGCTAATCTTCAAAACAAAAAAAAATAATTGTACTTCCCTAGCAGAGACAATGCGCATTCGTCTTACTAGTTGCCTTTAAAATATAAGGTCAGTCCGAATAACGTTTCCTTTTATATTAGACTAAATTAATTGTGAGTCGTTTTTTTAACCAAGGAGAGAAAAATGGATAACACCAATTTCAAATCAGGAAATTTTGATAAAAACACAGATAATATCAAAGAAACTGCGAGTGAATTACTCAGAGAAGGTAAAAAACTTGTCAATGATATTTATCATGAAGGTACTGATAAGGTCAGTGAGAAGGTAGGCGAAGTTGAAGAAACTATTTCTGAGTACTCCGACGAACTGATTAAAAAAATTAGAACTAACCCTCTAAGTGCAGTTCTTATTGCCGCAGGGGTTGGTGCAATTATAACTTTAATGTATAAAAAATAATGAACTTACTCGAGCATGTGGAAGGCTTTGTTAATGGTAAGGTAAATGTCCTTAAAATTTATCTATCATTAATAAAGCTTGAAGCTCGCCTGGCGAGACTTAGTATCTATCCCCTGATTTTAACGTTCTGTTTTTTGATAGTCGTACTAATGTCAGGCTGGTTTTCTATACTTGCACTGATAGGTTATTTTTTAATGCTTACATTAAAAAGTACTGTACCTACTCTCCTTATTATTTTGATGATCAACTTAATGTGTCTTTTATTGATTACGAGAAGTATCTCTTACAATGTGAAAAATATGAGTTTTGCAAAAACACGTGAATCATTATTTAGAATAACCGAAGAGAACAATGATGAACCAGCGCAGTAATTTAATTGAACAGATTAACGACATGCAAAAGAGTTTGAATGATGAAAAAATTCAGATAAATCATCATTTATGCTATCTGAGGCATGTTTTAAAAAAGACCCAAGTAGTATTGGGCTTAGCAATTCCTTTATTGTTGATGACAGCCTTGAAGTTTAAAAACTCCAGAAATTTACACCATCTTGTAAGTAAACTTGGACGGTTTAGCTTGTTTTTATTAAAAGGCGTCGTTATTTCTAAGCGAATTATAGACATCTCTTCATCAAGACAAAAACAGCTCAAGAAGAGTCTCATACAGTAAAGAAACCTCCTTTTTAAACCTCTGTGTAAACTCCTGTACTTATTTCAATATCCTAGGTGTGGATCTGATGCATATCCAAATTAAATACTGTACAATACGAGACTATTTTTTTTAACCTGGATTTAATACTGCTATGATAGATTTAAACCAATATAGAAACATCGGTATCTTCGCTCACGTTGATGCTGGAAAAACCACCACCACCGAGCGTATCCTTAAGCTCACAGGTAGAATCCATAAAATTGGTGAAGTTCACGAAGGTGAGTCTACAACCGACTTTATGGAACAAGAAGCAGAGCGCGGTATTACTATTCAGTCAGCAGCAGTTAGCTGTCATTGGAAAGGTACTCGCTTCAACGTTATCGATACTCCAGGACACGTTGACTTCACAGTTGAAGTATATCGTTCACTAAAAGTACTCGATGGTGGTATTGGGGTATTCTGTGGTTCCGGCGGCGTTGAACCTCAATCTGAAACCAACTGGCGTTATGCGAACAATTCAAAAGTATCTCGATTGATTTTCGTCAACAAACTAGACCGTATCGGTGCAGACTTCTTGAAAGTAACTGACCAGGTTAAGAAAGTACTTGGCGCACATCCTTTAATTATGACCCTGCCAATCGGCATTGAAGATGACTTCGTTGGTGTTGTTGATCTATTGACACGTCAAGCCTACGTTTGGGACGAAACAGGACAACCTGAGAACTACTCTATTCAAGAAGTTCCAGCCAATATGCGTGACGATGTCGAAATGTATAGAAGCCAACTCATTGAAACTGCTCTTGAAATGGATGATGAGTTATTAATGGCCTACTTAGAGGGTGAAGAGCCTTCTATTGAAGAAATCAAACGCTGCATTCGTAAAGGAACGCTTGAATTAGTATTCTTCCCAACCTATTGTGGTTCAGCCTTTAAAAACAAAGGTATGCAACTCTTATTGGATGCTGTTGTCGATTATTTACCAGCTCCACACGAAGTTAACCCACAACCTTTGACTGATATTGAAGGTAAGCCAAATGGTGAGTTCGCTATCGTATCTCCTGATGAGCCATTCCGTGCGTTAGCGTTCAAGATTATGGATGACCGTTTTGGTGCACTAACCTTCGTTCGTATTTACTCTGGTAGATTGAATAAAGGCGATACAATCCTTAACTCATTTACCGGTAAGTCTGAGCGTGTAGGCCGTATGGTTGAGATGCAAGCGAATGAGCGTAATGAATTAAGCAGTGCTGAAGCAGGCGACATTATTGCTATCATAGGCATGAAAAACGTTCGTACTGGTCACACTCTTTGCGATCCTAAACATGAATGTACATTAGAAGCGATGGTTTTCCCTGAGCCAGTAATTTCGATTGCTGTATCACCTAAAGATAAAGGGTCAACTGAAAAAATGGGTATTGCAATTGGTAAAATGGTTGCAGAAGATCCTACGTTTAGAGTTGAAACAGATATAGATTCTGGTGAAACTATTCTTCGTGGTATGGGTGAATTACATCTTGATATTAAAGTGGACATTCTAAAGCGTACTTACGACGTTGAATTAATTGTAGGTCAACCACAAGTTGCTTACCGTGAAACTATCACCAAATCAATTGAAGACAGCTATACCCACAAGAAACAATCTGGTGGTTCAGGCCAATACGGTAAGATTGACTACACCATTTCACCTGGTGAGCCGAACACTGGTTTCACTTTCATCACATCGGTTGTAGGTGGTAACGTACCTAAGGAATTCTTCCCAGCGATTGAGAAAGGTTTCCGCTCTATGATGAGCACTGGTACCTTAGCAGGATTCCCAGTGTTAGACGTAGTCGTTAACTTGACCGACGGTGGTTTCCATGCCGTTGACTCGTCAGCTATTGCGTTTGAGATTGCAGCGAAAGGTGCATTCCGTCAATCTATACCAAAAGCGGGTCCACAATTGCTTGAGCCTATCATGAAAGTTGACGTGTTCAGCACAGAGAGTAATGTGGGCGACGTTATCGGTGACTTAAACCGTCGTCGCGGCATGATTTCTGGTCAAGAGCCAAGTGCAGCAGGCGTACGTGTTAAGGCTGAAGTTCCACTTTCAGAAATGTTTGGTTACATTAGTACCTTACGTACTCTTACCTCTGGACGCGGTCAATTCTCTATGGAATTCTCACACTACTCTCCATGCCCAAATAGTGTGGCAGAAGCAGTGATTGCCAAAGAGAAAGAAAAGAAAGCAGCTAAGTAATCTATAAATAGCCCGTAATTACGCTGCGTAATACGGGCTATTTTTTTATGTTAAAGCCTAATTGAATTCATTATCAGTTAGTCACATGAAATTTATTGCTTGCTAACTCAGCAACAGACTTTTCATAGACTCTCATCATACCGTCCATTAACGAATGTACAGATCCTGCCTGGCACAAGGGTGCAGCTTGCCCAGCCCAAAAGGTAGCCATTTTTTCATTATTTTTGCTAAGAGCCGCTTTACGGATGTCAGTTGTACAATAATGCTGTAAAGGATAAGACATGGGTGTAAATTGCTCTAAAGTATCCAGCCACTCATTATTGAAGGCGCGAACTTGTTTTCCCGTAAACCTATCAGTCAAACGTGTGCCTGTGGCTCGGCTGTTTAAAATAGCAGCTTTGTGCATAGCATGGGCACCGCTTTCCTCAGCAGGGATAAAAGCCGTTCCAATTTGTACAGCTTGTGCGCCCAAAGCCAAAGCGGCATGAATTCCTCGTCCGTCACTGATTCCCCCTGAAGCGATTACAGGGGTACCTTCGAGAATATCTACCAGTTGAGGGACCAACGCCATTGTAGATAAGGGATCTGTCTTTTTAGGCATAAACGTGCCTTGATGGCCCCCTGCTTCATAACCCTGTGCGATAATTGCGTTACAACCCATTTTTTTTAAAAACAGGGCTTCTTCGCAGGATGTTGCAGTTCCAAACACGAGCATGTTGTGCTGATGCAATCTTTGAATCTGCTCTTTTGGTAAACAACCAAAAGTCGTGCTAACTACAGGCACCTTTTCTTTAATAAGCATTGTTACCCACTTATCAACCGCTGTTTCATGCCAGTGAACGTCAGCAATTTTTACGGGACTTAGTCCTAGTCGAGAACGGGTTTGGTTTAAGAAGGCTTCCAATTTTTTTTGGTCGGCATTGATTGTTGTATCCTCTCTTTCTTCGTTTAGAAACAGATTAACCATGAAAGGTCTTGAAGTTAATTTTTTTACTTTCGCAATGTTTACTTCAACTTCGGCTGGAGTTAGATAGCCCGTCGGCAAAGAACCTAGACCTCGTTCATTGGACACTGCCGCACAGAGTTCTGCCGTTCCAATGCCACCAGCCATTGGCGCTAAAATGATAGGGTTTGCGAGATCTAAAATAGTAAGCAACATCCATGTATTCCTTTTACCAGTCAACCAGCATAGTTAATCAGTGTAACGAGTGAATCCTGTTGCTTGCAACCCTATCCGTCTTTGATTTTATTTTTTAGGTGTATTGTTAGCCGTCCATAAATGAATGCCCTCTACAGCAATGGCACCCACGATGACACCGGGCAGAAACCGCTTAAAGAATGGATTGTGTTTACAGCTACTAAAAAACGATGACCGAGGGTTAGCTGTGGGACAGGCTACCTCAGTGGACATGGTTGCACCTTTGCTTGCCCCTGGATGCTCAGGCGCAGACCAACTGTACATATTGCCATAGTGTTGCTTGGTACGTTTAAAAAAATCCGTCATGTGATGAAAGCTATCATCCCTACTCATTTTTCCAGCTCGATACATGGCCTGGAGTTTTTGTATTAATTGATAAGAATCGACTATCTCAGGAATTTTGACGGCGAGTGTATTTACCATTTTCTTTAACATAATTGCACCTAAGTAGACTGCAATAGGCGCTGCAATTAAAGCGGTTGGGATGAGAACATCAGTACTTGCCGCTTCATCATCATCCATACCAAAGATCCCATAAATGAATTTTTTCTGGAACTGTAATTGCGCAAGACCTGCTTTGGGATGCAAAATACTCTTATAAAAATACTCCCAAGTTTCTTGCGTCCATACGTCCTTTCGCACATTTCTTGCTTGATAAGACGCTCTCATTGCGAGCGCAAATTGAGTTCTTTCACGGTAGGGTATGGCATTACCATAGGATGAACTTGTCAAAACATAGCGCATTGCTTCCAGAGCATCACTTACTGGTGCATTTGCTTTAGCCATCGGAAACATTGCTGCAGGGACAATATGGATTCCCTCAGCTAAAATCGTGTCTTTTATCACACTCATCACTTTATCTGCAGCAGCATCAACATCTATCACACTTTTAGAGGCACTTTGATTTCTCAACTGATCTAAATTAGTTTGTATTTTGACGAGCATTGGTTCAATTTGCGCTTGGGTTAACTTGTGATTGACTTGTAATTCTTTTTGATAGAACAATCGTAAAAAATGACTATCAGCTGTGCCTAGGGTTAAATTAACTGCCAATAAAAAACGATTTAATTTCAGATGTTCAGCCGGTTCTAAGGGTTGTGCCATTGAACCCAGATCTAAAACCATCATTTTATCCAGAGCTTCATCATAAAATAGGTTGCCAGGATGAAGATCTGTATGTATTGATTGGTTACGTGAGGCACGACCATAGTGAAACAGTGCTAATTGCGCGTAGCGGCTTCTAACGTGTGCGATCTTTGCCAATATAGGTCTTTTGTCATTGTCTGTTTCGCTATTCACTAAGGAACTTGAAAGACTTTGCAGATATTTTCCTAAGGGAATTCCAGGTGCTAGATCCATAATAACTAAGTTATGGGCTCTGCCTGTGAGTTCTAAATCACATTTCACAGTTTCACAGACGCCTTGCGCATTATAGGGGTCGTTAGCCAAATTGGCTGTTTCAAGATTTAAATTAAGCTCCTTTAGCTCATTGGTTGCCATCATAGAGTTAAAATCATTGAAGGACTGGGCTTCCTTTTCAGTAATTATTTTTTCTGCAAGCAAACTCTGGGCAGCATTTGCAAAGCAGGCATGGTCGTTGAGAAAATTTTGCAGACTTCCTGGTCGGACGATTTTAACCACGCGTAGCTTTGGTGTCTCTTCGGGAGAAGTAAGGGATCTAAACTCCACTAAAGCGGTGATGCCTATAGTCCCAGCACCATAAAATTTAACCACTTTGCATGCTTCAGAAAAATGCTCGACATAATCCAAGGAACCTTGTTCTTTAAATGCATTTTTTAACATGGCTTCAAAATCATTAATGGATGGAACAGGTAAATCAGACTGGGCAGTTGCAATCACTTTGGCGATCCAACTATTGGCATCTTTAGGGCGCATGGTTTGAATAAATTTAAGGCCATGCGGACCCAGTTTCATCATGATACGTTGAAAGGCACGCTCTTTATAAAGGTGTCGAGTTTTTTCATCACAATCGGATGCGTACGCTTGGGTTAAATCAAATTCGAGTTGTTCGCTAAATTCGAGTAGTTCCCCGGTGCCCATTTGGCGACTTAAGGTTTCATTGATGTAGCGGGGGATTAAATGTGCGATAAAATCAGAAGAGCCCACCTTGATAATTAGACCATTGCTCAATTCTTCTATAAACGATTTAAAAACGCCTTGTTCAGCCGTTGGCGGACTTACTCGTCTTGCTATATTGAGAGCAAAGTTAACTGGAACTACGGTTGATAAAAGCCAGTTACGTGCTGTTCTAAAGGGTGTTGGCGCCAAGGTGAGTAAGGGGTTGGGAGTAGTGTTGTCGATCATATTTTGGTCACGTCGTTGTAAAAATTGCATCATTGTATAGTAGGTTTGGTCGCGACCCAACATAAATCTTGAGGATTGTTGCTGGCGCAAGACCTCATCTGCGCGCTAGATCAGTGCTAGAACCAAAGTTCTCCAGGACGGGGTGGTCGTGACCCAACCTACGGCCCTGATGTTAAATTGTGGCACGGTGCAGCTCCCTTCTCCCTTTTTAAAGGGAGAAGGGTTGGGGATGAGGGTTTCTCATCAGGTGGCATAAGAGGTTGATTTTGCATCATTTTTTTCTTGTCCATCATCGTTCATACGACCGACTATCTATCTAATTAAAAAAAAATCATTTAAAACCTTTGAACTATTTTTGAGTTTTAGACACTTACCTTTAATCGGGATTGTACCACCCGAGAAGAAACCCTCATCCCCAACCCTTCTCCCTTAAAAACAAGGGAGAAGGGAGCAGCTCCGTGCCACAATTTAA